>Ga0247841_10000368_pt1 | contig 118663 bp, 122 predicted proteins | sample LaCruzMarch2015__2_FD_192410 | JGI IMG/M metagenome (GOLD analysis project Ga0247841, IMG submission 192410) | Freshwater microbial communities from meromictic Lake La Cruz, Castile-La Mancha, Spain - LaCruzMarch2015_18m | ecosystem: Environmental > Aquatic > Freshwater > Lake | place: Spain... | reverse complement strand
GAACTATAGAGAGTGAATTAATTAATATAAGTAATTCAGAACAGAAACAAAATAATTTAGATAATAAACAGTTACTAGATAATCGAACTATAGAGAGTGAATTAATTAATATAAGTAATTCAGAACAGAAACAAAATAATTTAGATAATAAACAGTTACTAGATAATCGAACTATAGAGAGTGAATTAATTAATATAAGTAATTCAGAACAGAAACAAAAAAATCAACAAAATAATTTAGATAATAAAAATAATTTAGAGTATATTAATAAACAATTTTCTAATGGGCTACTTAAGAAGGATATTGCTGTAAAAGAAAGAAATAATCAGGATGACCCCAATCGCTTTACTAACGCATTGAAAAATAGAACAATATATGAAGATATAATTACTAATAATCATAATAAACAGTTACTAGATAATCAAACTATAGAGAGTGAATTAATTAATATAAGTAATTCAGAACAGAAACAAAAAAATCAACAAAATAATTTAGATAATAAACAGTTACTAGATAATCAAACTATAGAGAGTGAATTAATTAATATAAGTAATTCAGAACAGAAACAAAATAATTTAGATAATAAACAGTTACTAGATAATCGAACTATAGAGAGTGCGCCTTCTGATGACGATAAGTCAGATGCTGGTTCTAGCACAGCCTCAAAGAAGATTGTTGTGAAGAAGACCGCGGCAGAGAAGGAGGCAGAGGCAGCTGTTAAGAAGGCAGAGAAGGCAGCGGCAAAGAAGGAGGCCAAGGCGTTCGAGACGGCTGCGAAGAAGGAGGCCAAGGCACTTGAGGCAGCGGCAAAGAAGGAGGCCAAGGCGTTCGAGACGGCTGCGAAGAAGGAGGCCAAGGCACTTGAGGCGGCGGCGAAGAAGGCAGAGAAGGAGGCTGAGAAGGAGGCGAAGAAGGCAGGTAGAAGAAAGAAATAATCAGGAAATACTATTTGATATAAATTCTATGAATTGTATACTTAAAAATACTAGAATTGAAATATGTGTCCAACAGGCAAGTCAAAATCTTCTTGAAAAAGGAATATAAATGAAATGATTGAACCTACTAATACTTTAAATGACTTTTTATCAGAGTAAAACCATTTAAAGTATTAATAAAATATATGATAAGAATGAAACGTTTTTTAACGTTTGACGATGTTGGGTTAGTACCAAAGTTTAATAAAATTTTGTCACGACTTCATACAGACCTCAAAACTCAGCTTGGAAAGGATTTATATAAATCACCATTTATTCCAGCGAATATGGATTCAGTAATTAGCCCTAAGCTGGCGCAGATATGTAAGGAGAGAGGTGCACCTATTATTTTTCATCGTTTCGCACCAATTGAAGAACAAGTCAAATGGACTAAAGAATTTCCAGAGGCATATATGAGTTTAGGAGTTCAAGAAAGCAGTGCCAATTTAGAAGCACTATATGAAGCAGGTTGTCGTAGATTCTGTATTGATATTGCACACGGACATTCTCAAGTAGTTATAGACACAATCAAAAAAATTAAAACTCTTGATAAGGATAATCAAGTAATGGCTGGAAATGTATGTACATATGAAGGTGTAATACATTTAGCAAAGGCAGGAGCAAGTATTATTAAAATTGGTGTAGGCCCAGGAGCAGCTTGTATTACAAGAATGATGACTGGGTTTGGAGTACCACAATTTAGCGCAATTAAAGAGTGTTCTGCCGCTAAGTTGAATTTATGGGAACCTGTATATTTAATTGCAGATGGTGGAATTAAGCATCCAAGGGATGCGGTGTTGGCGTTGGCAGCAGGGGCGGATGCGGTGATGATGGGATCTTTTTTTGCAAAAACCTTTGAGTCAGCGGCTCCAAAGCGTGAAGTGGATGGTAAGACTTTTGGTCGTTATAGGGGTCAAGCATCATCAGAATTTATGAATGAATATTTTGGTGATACTAAAAAGCGTCAGGGAGAAGGAGTAGCATTTGATGTTGAAATTACTAAATCGGCGGTAGATGTTTTTGAGGAGTATGAAGGAGGATTGCGTTCAGCTCTAACATATTGTGGGACTGACAATTTAGATAATTTTAGGAAAAATGCTGAAATATTTGAATCAACGCCTAGTTTTATGGTAGAGTCTAATTATAGAAACAAGTAACACTAAATGCCAAATAACCGATTATAAAAATCAGGAATTTTAATTATATTATTATCTGGATTAAAGGTAAATAATCCATTTTTTTCAATAATATACTCTAGCATTTTAAAAAAAGAATCTGAAATACTATTTAAGGAACAATATTTAGTAGTAGGATCTGGATTTACTGGAAAATAATGTTCTAAGTTTGGAATTCTTTCAGTAAATGCTCCAATATTACTATATAATAATGGAATTGATGATTGTAATGCGTGTGTTAAACTATAACAATATGTTTCTCCCCATTTATTTAGAAATAATATAGAGTGAATATTATTTTCGTAAAGAAGTAAGATTATTTGTTCATTCTTATAACGAGGATGAATATATGTATTTGGATAATTAGCAAATACTTTATCACCTGTAAAAATATGATAATTAATATTATATGTATTATAATTAGTTATTTTAAATAATTCTTTATAATATTCTATACCCTTACATTCAGTTAATTCATTTATTAAGGCAATATTTATAGTTTTATTTTTAATAGGTGGTATATATATTTTAGGATGAACTTCATAATCAATGTGAGGTGAAACTATATAATTTGATATATTAAAATATTTTAAATATTCATTTTTAACAAAATTAGATGGAAAAATTATATGTTTAGCTAAATTAAAAAGATGTAATTTTTCAGAAGGTATAACATTTGATTTTAAATATGAATTATGAATTTCAATTGTAAAATCATTCGTATATGGAAAAAAATAATAAAAATCGTGAATTGGGATAACTAACTTAATATTAGTTCTAGTAACAATCTCAATTATATTTGTAATTGAAATATTTGATAATATAAGATACTGAAGTAATAAAATATGATTTGAGTTAAATTCTCTACTATATTTCTGTAACTCACCAATATTAGTTATAGGAATAAATGATATAGTCGGAAATGATAAAATAAGATCTTGTATATATTTAAAAGATCCACCTACGAGAACATTTGAAATATAATAAACTTTTAACTTTTCAAGTGGGATATATTGTAATGGTATATTGGGTGTTAAAATATGTCTTTTTCTATTGTTATTATGTGACTTGATCCAAGATGACATTTATTTTTAAAAATATTTAATCTAGTAGTATATTAACACATTTATCGTCCTCGCCATACTTTCATAATTGCCGTATCATAACCCTTTTGTCTTAGTATATGCGCAGCAGTTTCTATATTATTATTCTCTGACTCAAATGCTCCTGGATATTTCAATATATCACCATAATTAGAACATTTATCATCATTAAATATTCCCTCATAATATAAAACAATTCCAAACACCCTTTCAAATGTTTCTCTATCCTTTCTAGTTCTAATTGCTAAGACCAAGTTTGAAAAGATTTTATATTCTTCTTCCAAATATTGTATTGTAGCTAAATCACAAATTGAAGTAGCTCCAAAACATCCAAACCACATTGTGTCAGGATCTGTTGCGAAAGCCTGTAATTCTGTACTATTTGTAAGCATTGATACATAATTAATAATCTTCCTAAAATCACCTTCCTTACTCTTATTAAAATACCAATGAAATTTAATATTATTATCTAGTTCCGTATCTCTAAATGGTCTATTAATAAACATACTATCGTGTAAAAATATCATTCTGTCTGCCCACTTATACTTCAAAAAGTAGTAATATGGCAGAATTTCACCAGCCCCATTAAATTCACTCTTAATAACTTCAACATTGGCTAATTTACCATCAACTGTATTAATACTAGAATTATCATCAATGATTATAATCTTATTTGTATAGAACTTTCGTATCGAGTTATATGAGGAAATCCATAAATCATTATCGCGTGTTGTACGTAAATGTCTTAAAATAACAAAAACATATGATTTCTCTCTAAATCTAAGTTCAAATGCGGATGGACTTAGGGAGGTATCGATTTTTTTGGTAACATATTGGCGAGGATTTACAACTGGTTCTACTACTTTTTTGGGCTCATTGCTTCGTGTATTAAGAATTATTTCATTTTGTGTGACTTCTTGATATAATTCAGATGCTACAATTTCTGGTCGAGCAACACGTGGAACAATCTGAGGTCTAAATTCCTCTGGAATCTGTGAGATATTACGTTTTTGAGGTATTCTTCTGTTCGCCCACGATGACATTTATACAATGTATTAAATTAAATTAGAAAAATTTTACTCATCCAATCAGATATTTCTCTTTGAATTAAACTTAGTTCCGTATATGTTCTAATTGCTCTATAAAATTCTGTAGATGTATTATATAGTTAGACTAATTTAATACAACTTGATTTACTCTTAAAAATAAACTTATAATTAAAATCCATTCATTAATATATACATATTAATACCTGTAAGACTAATATGTGCGATAATATGTGGTATACAATTATTCATTTTCTTAGCTAATCCATATGAACCAACAGCAATAGGTAATATAAAGTATATTGTATTTACAGGAGCAATTGTATACGTTATAACGGCACCACATCCAATAGTTATTCTATCTGACCATTTAGCAAGTTCAGATGTAGTAGAGTGATTCCATATACTAGTTATAAGAGCTATTACTATAAACATAATATAAGGTGTTGGCGGTAATTGTACAGACAATAAAAAAGCTGTTAAATGACAAACTGTCGAGCATAATGTGCTGACTAATAAAATCTTATTAGCCATTGGTCTATATTAATATTATCTTTCTCTTTAATATAGAATGAAAGCAGTTTTTGGAATTAACTTTTTTGTATTCTGTATTCTCGTCTTAGCAGTTGTATTATATTTTACAAGGGAAATGCGCGATGAGGGCTTCGATAATACAGGTGCTTTAATTCAATTGGCATCATCTGAAGCATTTGGAATGTCGCCTGGTGTAATGGATCAGCTATCTTCTACTCGTGTAGTATCAAAACGGGAAGAGGATGTAGATGACCGAATTTATGATAATCTGACAAGACAGGGTATCATTAATATGACAGAATCCGGCTATAAAGGGTCTGACTTTGCCAGTACTGCCTCCTCGTATTAGATATTAATTGATTCATATATTGTTTTAAATTCATCTGAATCCCAGATAATTTCTGGTGGCCCAGATGGATATGCTTCGTAGGGAATACTCTTCTCAGTTGGTTTTTCTAAACTTAATAACTTTTTAAGTGAATATAGACGACGGTGTATGGGATTTTTAATATGTTTAAATTGTGTGCGTCCTAATTGTTTCCATCGCCATTCAATCTGTAGGGCCGAGCGCCATTCTGGAATTCCTGATACATAACACCCACGTTTCCAAGTTAATCCCTCTGCTACGCGGATACCTGTTGCTCTAGCTCCTCCTGAAATTTCCTTATTATGTTGACGTAAACGTCTATTTGGGTCTATAGTTGCCCCAATATATGTCTGGTTTTTGTCGGTATATAGCATATAACAATAATTCATTATATACTAATTATAATATATAAATTATATAAATTATATATTAAGCTCGAATTTAGTCCAATTCTCTTCGTGCATTCCAACATTAAATTTAGAAGACTGATAAAATATAGGTTTTTTATTTGCTAGAATAGTAAAATTAGGCTGTAATCTTGATAATAATACATCATTATAAAATGTACTAACATTATTTTTAAGAATATCGATTACAGCTTCCTTATACCTTCTTGAGATGTAGAGAATTGCGTGTCCAGATAACATATTTAATACTTTTGCTTGTGAATCAGACCAGGGTTCAAATATGGAATCTCCAAAGTTATTATTTTCTGTTGGATGTCCGCCAGACCTACTAAGACCTAAATATATTGCATCTGCTTTTGAGTCAAATATAAACTCATCAAGGCCAGTCCATTCTACATCATCTTCCAAAATGAGAATAGGATTATCAAGATTCTTTTCAAGAATATCTATGGTAGCCTTATTTAAACAAGTTGGATAGTTTTCAGTTGAAGATAAATAATGGGTAAAATCTTTAAAGCCAATTGTATTTAGCAAATTGTCCATATGTAATTTACGAGTATGATATTTTTCATTATGATCTGGACACATATATACGGTTTTTATATCAACTATTTTCATATTTATTACCTAAAGAAAAAATACTTTAAGTTAGATAGAATGTCTTGTACTGTAGTAACAGCATATTATTCAATTAAATCAAAATTCTCTAAAGAGAAGTATTTAGAATGGGGGAAAACATTTATGAAACTCGAGGCACCTATTGTGATATTTACAGAAGAACATTTAGTTTCAGAATTACAGATTTTAAGAGAAGATAGGCCTATTAAATTTATAATAATTCCATTTGAGAAATTAGATACATGGGCCAAATATAAAGATAAATGGATTGAAAATCATAAAATAGATCCAGAAAAATCCAATCATACTCCAGAATTATATGCTATCTGGGCTCAAAAGGCATTCTTTGTAGAAAAGGCTATTTTAACAAATTATTTTAATACTGATTATTTCTTCTGGTGTGATTTTGGAGCATTTCGTAATCCAAATATTGATAATATTATCTTAAAGACATTTCCACAAACCTTACATTTTAAAGATGATACATTACTATTACAATCTATACTTGATTTATCTGAATCTGAGAAGATTATTAAAGATGATGGAATTTATGGTGAAAAAATAAAAATATCGGTAGATCTGAATGGGGTAAGATTGTTCGGTGGATTATTGGTCGGTGGATTATGGGGCGGTACTATAGATGCTTGTTTAAAATGGAAACAGGAATATCAAATAATGCTTGAAATGTACTTTAGTAAAGGACGATTTGCTGGAAAGGACCAGAATGTTATGTTATCTACATATTTAAAGAATCCTACGTTAGCAACAATTATTAAATGTACATTATCAAATATAGATGAGTGGTTCTTTTTTGAATATCTTCTATCAAATACAGATACTAAATTCGAATTAAATTCATCATATATTCTAAATTGTGATAATACTCGACCGACTGTTTCTGTTAATATAATGGGAGGACTGGGAAATCAAATGTTTCAACTTGCTACTGCGTATGCGTATGCTAGAAAGCATAATGGAAACTTGAAAGTAATACGTAATAAACGTGAAAGTGATGGGCGACCTTTATATTGGAATTCATTTCTAAGTAGATTTAATAAATATTTAGTTGATTCGCTTCCAGATAATTTAGTACAATGGCACGAATCAGGAGCAACAGAATACTGCTCAATCCCAGATTTAAATTCTAATGGTATATTTTTAAACGGTTATCTACAAAGTCCAAAATATTTTAATAATACACTAATAGAACAGGAGATAAAAGATTTATTTGCTTCAAAATGTTCTGTAATATGTAATATAAATGAAAAATATTTACAATTATTAAATAATAGAGATAGAGTTATTGTTGTACACGCTAGACGCACTGATTACTGTAGAAATCAAGATATAATTAACTTTCACGGCCCTTTAACAAGTGAATATTATAAAGAAGCTATTAAAAGAATGTGTCAATCAGTAAAAAATCCGTTATTTTTATTATCATCTGATGACTCTAATTTTTGGATTGATTTATTAGAAACTATACCAGAGTTTGATTCTGGAAATATTTATATTTTAAATAATGAAAATGAAATTAATACACTTACATTATTACGACAATTTAATTATTTTATAATAGCAAATTCCACTTTTAGTTGGTGGGCTGTGTGGTTAGCAAATGATGTAAAGAGAGTTATCGCACCATCAAAATGGTTTGGTCCAACTGGTCCACATAATTATAAAGATATTTATGTACCATCGTGGGAATTAGTTTAGACCAACGGGCATTTCAAGACAAGCACTAAATGCCGAAGGCGGACTTTGTTTAGTACCCTGCCCACGGGTTTAACATTTATAATCATGATACACATTTTCAATATCGGAATAATTTGCATACTGATATGCGATTCTATCTTTTAATGTATACCAATTTCCAATTGGCATTAATCTTTTCCAAAACTGATCAAGACACCAATCACTATGTTTACCATTTTTTTTCATTTTATTACTTGATTTAATATAATTAGCTAATAATGTATATACATAACTTTTTGTAACAATATATCCAGATGTAGTTTGTGATGAGTTTACCTTTAAAATTAATTCATCCTCTGTAGTACTTGTCTGTAAATCATATATTCCAACACCTAGAAGTAACATATCAAACTGAGACATATTTTTAAGTAAATATATTATTGACTTATTAATATCATTTGTATTATTGGATATAAATGTAAAGTCATCTTCTAACACCATAATATTATTCCAAGATGGATTTTTAATAAACATCTCTAATGCTTTAATATGACTAAGTGAACATCCAAGGGCACCATTAGATTTATTAGATACAGCATCTATTCTATGCGTTTTTGAAAGTGTTGGATCTATTTTTTTAATTTCATTTAGACAGTGTTCATCTCTATCCTTTCTATGTTCAAGATTTATATATAATATCGCATCAATATAATCTAAACAACTATTATCCTTAATTTGGTGTTTAATTTTAGTTATTGTATCCAAATTTAAGGAGCTGATTACAGTGGTATTTAATGACTTGGTTGCTGTGGTTGTCGTAGTATTTATAGGGTTGACTATAGTATTTTTATTATATACATATTTAGACCGTTTACTCTCTCTTGATATATTATTTCTTACCCAAGACATATTCTACCAAATACTATTAATTATATTCTTTAAATTAACGCATCTAAAGATATAGTAATACTATATTTATAGAAATGAGAGTTTTAGTATTCGGAGCTAAAGGTTGGATAGGTCAGCAGTTTATTAATAATACTAAACATGAGGTTATTCAAGCTAGTACCCGCCCTGACAATTACCAAGATACATTTGATGAAATTGCACAAGTAAATCCTGATTGTATTATTTCTTTTCTTGGCCGAACCTATGGAATTGCTCCAGATAAAAAACTAATCCCTTCAATTGATTATTTGGAACTACCAGGCAAACTTTATGAAAATATGCGTGATAATTTTTATGCTCCTTTTAATCTTGCCTCAATCTGTGACAAACTAGATGCCCATTTTATCTATCTTGGTACTGGTTGTATTTACACCTACATAGCAGATAAAAAGATCTTTACAGAACAAGATATACCAAATTTCTTCGGCTCTGGCTATTCAACTGTAAAAGGTTATACTGACCAGGTTCTTCGTCATTTTAATAATACTCTTCAGCTAAGAATCAGAATGCCAGTTTCTAAGTTGGTAAGTGGTCGCAATCTAATTGATAAACTGGTTGGTTATCCGAACATCTGTTCCATTCCAAACTCGATGACAGTTCTTGATGATATGTGGCCTATTATTGATAAAATGATAGAAGTACAAGAAAAGGGTGTATATAATCTTACAAATCCTGGCACAGCTGAGCATAATTGGATTCTTCAAGAATATAAGAGGCTAATTAATCCAAATCATACCTGGAATATTATCTCATATGAAGAACAAATGAAATACATTAAATCTGAACGCTCTAATAATGAAATGGATACTTCAAAGTTAGAACATTTTTGTCAAAAGTATAATTTGGAACTTCTTCCAATCCAGCAATCTATTCTGCGTTGTATCCAGCGTCGTCTGACGGTTGATTAATTCTTATTCACATTCCATATTAATAGTACAAGGATACTTAATAAAACAGAAATCACGCCAGGTTTTATCGTGCCCATAATTTCTATCATATTCAACCCACCCAAATAAACGCTTCCCTGACCCAACAAACTCTGGAAAGGCCTGCCAGACTTTATACTTCATACTAAAAAGTAAATTCATAACAGTCATTTCATTACAACGGCAAATTGGATACTTATTCATAGTTTCTACCATTTGTGTTATATTACATATTTTAAGTAAAGATGTATCATATACCCAAATACAATTCAAAAAATATCGTTCTTTTAAGATATCTTTTGAGTACTCTTCAAATAACTTTTCAGCTACATTAGGATTAGCAGAGAGCTCCATCATTGCTTCGAATCTTTGATCACCCCACACAGGAACATCATCTGGTGCTAAAATTTTACCTTCACAAGGAAGACTATCCAAATAGTTAATTTCATCAACTACTCTTAATCCAGCATCTAAAAATATTACCTTGTTCCATTGCGAGAACCACTCATCAAATACATAGAATTTATCCCACTGAGTTAACTTCAAAAGATGTCTTTGATCACCAACTGTCGTTAAAGGATATTGTTTATATTGCTCAACTAAATAGTCTGTATTAATATGCTCAACTCGCCTTTGAATTATATCATAATAATCTAAAAAGTTTTTTGATGGATTGAATCCTACAGTAATTAAAACTATATCCCCTGACCATTTCCCCTTAGTACGAACATCAAGAATTGTACGTTTAGCTCTATTAAAATAGTTCTCATCAGTCAATGTTACAACTACAGTTTTTGCCATTTTATTAAATATATCATTTACAGTTTAAGTTTCAATTAAACTCTCAATATTTTCTATAAAGTTTGTATACTTTTCCTCCCAGCCAAGAGACTTTAGTAATGTTGTGTCAACTGAATAGCGAAAATCATTAAAGGGACGATCCTCTACAAAAATAACGTGATTATTAATAGTCCTATCCTCAGTCATTCGTTCTATAAGTAGAGTTGCCACATCCATTACAGAGTACTCTTGTTTTGTTCCAATATTATATACTTCATTTAAAACGCCATTATGAAAAATTAACTCTGTAGCAATTGCAACATCTTCAGCCCAAATAAAATTACGACGAGTACTTCCGTTTCCGTGTATAGTTAGCAGCTTCCCTTCACATAGCAACTTAATAAACTTTGGAATTAATTTTTCTGGATACTGATTGGGACCATAAACATTATTACAACGAACAATTACAACAGGTAGGTTGAAACTATGATAATAAGAACGAACTAAGAACTCAGCGGCGGCCTTTGTAGCAGCATATGGATTTGTTGGGTTTAGAAGAGATTTTTCGTGACATCCTGGATGCTCTAAATCAACCTCCCCATACACCTCATCCGTTGAAAAGTGTAAAAACTTCTTAATCTTACCATATTCCTTTGAAGCCTGAAGAAGAACGTGAGTACCCATTACATTATCAGTTGTATATTGAAGAGAATTATCAAAGGAATTATCTACGTGACTTTGCGCGGCAAAGTGAATAATCGCATCAATCGCATACTCATTCAAAATATGTAATACTAAGTCTTTACTTGTAATATTACCCCTAATAAATTTATAATTTGAATGGGAATTTACATTAGATACATTGGCACAATAATTTAGACAATCAATATTGAAAATTTTAATAGTAGAATCTTTTTTAAGGATATAATTAATAAAGTTTGAGCCGATAAAGCCGCATCCTCCCGTGACAAGAATATTCATTCTTATCTTAATCACTAATTCACTTTTAGGTTCCTAAAAAATTGATTTAATATTTCACATATAATAACGTAACGCAATCAGAATGTCATTTCTTTACACCCCTGATATTTCCAAGACTCCTGAGACCCTACCATCTCACCCATATACCTTCTCACTCGACCCCTTTCAACAACACGCCATCTCAGCTATCGCCAAAGATGAAAATGTTCTTGTCTGTGCCAAGACTGGTTCAGGTAAAACCCTCGTAGGTGAATACCAAATCTATCACTCCCTTTCTAAAGGCAAACGCGTATTCTATACTACACCTATCAAGTCCCTATCAAACCAGAAATTCTATGACTTGAAACACTTATTCAAAGACGCATCAGTTGGTATTATGACAGGTGACATCAAGTTCCGTCCTGATGCGCAAATTGTAATTATGACAACTGAAATTCTACGTAATCTTCTCTATAAAAAAGGTACAACTACAGAGCATCTAGGTCTAACTGCTTCTATCTCTATGGATGGACTAGATGCCGTGATTTTCGATGAATGCCATTATATTAACGATAGAGATCGAGGTAAAATCTGGGAAGAAACTATGATTCTCCTACCCCGTGAAGTTAATCTAGTTATGCTATCTGCTACACTGGACCATCCAGAATACTTTGCAAAATGGCTAGGTGAACTCAAACAAAAACCAATTCATCTAATCGAGACTACTTATCGTATTGTCCCGCTCACTCATAATCTTCTTGATTCAAACTATAAACTTATTCCTTTAATGGATGCAAAGGAAGTATATACTGAAAAAGTGTATATGGACTGGCTAAGAGGTCAACAGGGACTACAAGATGAACAAAAGGCTTTTCAGAGAAAAGTTAAAGATGCGCGCCAGTCTGGATTTGAGGGTGCAGTTGATGGTAAAGTTCGTACATATAGTTTCACTCACAAGATGAATGAAACTATAAAAATGCTTGAAAAAGAAGAACTACTACCAGCCCTCTTCTTTATACTTAGCCGCAAGCATTGTGAGGCATATGCCGCAAAAGTCGATGGTTCTCTACTTTCCTCAAGTGATAGTGCCTCTGTAAGACATATTATTACATTTCATCTTCATCGGCATATGAAGGAGCTGGAGAAGGTGCCACAATATCATACTATTTATGACCTGCTCTGTCGTGGCATTGCATTTCATCATAGCGGTCTCCTTCCACTTTTGAAAGAGATTATTGAGGTACTATTCTCAAAGGGCTTTGTAAAGGTTATGTTTTGTACTGAAACATTCGCAGTAGGACTCAATATGCCCACAAAAACTGTCCTATTTGCAGGTTTTAAAAAGTATGATGACCAAACTGGAGGTATGCGTATGCTACGCAATGATGAATATATTCAAATGGCGGGGCGTGCTGGTCGGCGTGGCAAAGATGATAAGGGGGTAGTAATCTATCTTCCAGATCGTGAACCAGTTGAGCCGAGTGAAATGAAAGGAATGATGAAGGGTTCAAAGCCACCTATTCAAAGCCGAATGGACTTTCATTATGACTTTATTCTTAAGACGATTCAGAGCTCGGAGCCAGGTCAGCCTCTAAAATGGCTAAGCATTATGGAGCAGAGTTACTGGTTTCAGCAGCGTCAAAAACAGATTAAGGCGCTTGATATTGATATCGCTAAATGTCAAAAGAAGATGGATGATATTAAGGTAGAAGAGCCATTCCTAACAGGTTGTGAAATGCGATTTGAATTGGAGAAAAAGATTAAAGAGACTGTAAATGCTGCGAGAAAGGAAGTTCAGCGACAACTCGATACACTTAAGAATAAACAATTTGGGCCCAAATGGGTTACTGCTTGGACAAATTATAATCTAATGCGAATAGTTCAAAAAGAGCTTAATGAACTTATGAATGATAAAGATATTCTAGAAGCACATCAAGAGAGTATTACACCCTCTGTAAAGTTTCTTAAGGAAATTGGATATCTTAAAAATGATGATCCGCTTACGCTTAAGAATGAGGATCTAACTCTAAAGGGTATTCTAGCTACAGAAATAAATGAAGGGCATCAAATCTTAATGACTGAGCTCTATACACAAGAGCATCTTCATAGTCTATCTGGCGAGGAGATTGTAACTGTTTTAGGATGCTTTATGGAGGAGAAGGAAACAGATGATAGCCCAACAATTGGAGAACTTAATGTATCAAATGAAGTTCGCGCTGTTCTTCTAAAAATTAGGAAAATGGCTCAAGAGTTGGGGGGTGTGGAAGATCGAATTGGTTTTCCAGTTCAGGATTATTGGAAGGTTGGTACACAGTTAATCGAGCCAATGCGTCGTTGGATTGAGGGAGAAAATGCGTCTATTATTTGTCAGGAGCATGGCTTGTTTGAGGGTAACTTTATTCGATCAATAATGAAGATGGCAAATATGCTTGATGAGTGGCTTGCAATGGCGACATATTGTCAGCATACAGAACAGGTAGATAAAATTATGGAAGTTCGCCAAAAAATAATTCGTGATATTGTTATTTCAGATAGTCTTTATCTACATCTCTAAATATTATAAATATTATAAATATAAAAACAACATAAAGCAATAATGATATTAATATATAAAATGAATTTTTGGTATGATTTGGAACTGCTTATAATTAATGAAGAGGGAAAACAGGCGGCAGCCTTTTATAAAGATGAATACAATCGTTCTGATTCTAATGCGGGATTTGATTTACATTCATCAGAAGATGTTCTTGTAGAACAGATTCCTCGATTTATTCCCTTTGGAATTATTGCTCGGCTCATAAAGGTTCAGCCAATGCCAGGTGGTACATCAAATGATTATTTGAAAACAGATAGTCATTTTTGGTTGATGTGTCGGTCTTCTATTTATAAAACTGGTCTAATAATGGGAAATTCGACTGGCACAATTGATAAGAGTTATCGTGGAGAGTTAAAGGCTCCTGTATGGTCAATGACTGCTAATTCACAAGTAACACGTGGGGATCGGTTATTCCAGATTGTGGCACCTGATATGGGATGGATTCGTAATATTCGTGTAGTAAATTCTATGCCAAATACAGAACGTGGAGTAGGAGGATTTGGCTCAACTGGCAGGTAATTTATTATATTCAAAGTATCTATATCTATATTTTTATAACAATTTATTCATATGTAAAAATTGAGAATCTAAACCCAATTTATAAATTAGGTTTAGAATGTCAGAGTCAATCTATTATGAAGATACAATCCAAGAATTTGGTGTTGCGCATAACTGGTATAATGCTACAATTAAAGATTCAATTGTAACTAGTCGTGGTACAAAAGTAGAAATGGTTGAACGCCCTCAATGGGGTCTTGCCTGTTATATGGACAATTCAATTCAAAGCGGAACTATTGATGAAAAGATTTATCACGAGGCACTCGTCCATCCAGTTATGTCAAGTATCCAAGAAAGAAAGCGAATAATGATTATTGGTGGTGGAGAGGGGGCAACAGCGAGAGAGGTTTTGAAGTGGTCGGGGGTGGAAGAGGTTGATATGTTTGAATGGGATGAAGATGTAGTAGACCTTTTCCGAAATAAGTATCCACAATGGGCTCAAGGTGCGTGGGATGATCCGCGCTTAAATATTAATTATTCAGATATCTTTGAAGTAATTAAGACTCAGCCTATAAAGAAATATGATGTGATTATTATTGATTTATTTGAACCGTGTGAAGAGAATAAAAAACAATGGAATTGTCTTCTTAAGAATCTATGTAGTTGGGTTACACTTAATGGCTCTATTGTAATGTATGCTGGAATGCGAAATATTCTCGTTAAAGAGCAACCATACCAAAAGTTAATGAATATTATTAAGTATGTGGAAACTTGGCACGGAATTCCTATTTACGATATCTCTTTGAATAAGGAGATTGTACCATATAAGGTATATATTCCATCATTTTCAGGAGAGAGTACATTCCTTCTGTTAAAGCATTGTCAGCTAGGGGTAATGAATTTTGAGGAAGCTAGCAGGCTTAATTCTCATATGACAAATGATATGTGGAATTCTTATAAGACTATGAATTGGTAAAAATATTCAATCCTATCTAACTTGGCAGTAATTTCACAAAAGAAGTTTACTTTCGCTTAGATTGAAAGTCAGTTGCAGATGGTATTTTCCAGGGTGTAAAACTACTTGTAGTATTATCTGTAGTTTCTGACCAAGGTGTATATGTAGTATTTAAAGTATTTGTTAAAGTATTTGAGGTATCTTGTGGAGGATAAATGGTCATATTATCCATATCAGAACTTTTAGTATTAGGATTTAATGTTAAAAACTGTTTATCAATATCTTCACGAGCTTTTAGTAAATCACTGAGTCGTTTTTGATTTTCATTGTGAAGCTCCAAATTAGAGGGTTTGTCGGGTGTAAAAGAATGTTTTTGGAATCGGGTGATGCCGCACTGGAATCTATTCCCACAACTCATTTCTTGTAATACACAATTTAAAATTTGAATACAATTTACATTTTAGATTTTAGCAAGGGATGAATAACGCTCAGAAGATACTATCAAGTGTATTAGGTACAGAACAATTCCAAGAAAGACCAACAGGGATCCAAGGTATTTTACAAACTAAAGACTATAACGAGTTTATTATATTAAGTGATACTGGAAATGAACTTCACAGATTTACAGGAGCAAAACTGGCCAACAAATGCCTTGCAGGAGATCATATTAACTGGACAAATGAAAAATGCCAACTGGAGCTACGCGACGAACACCCTCTTATTGTGGGCACATTGGAACTTACGAATAAATCGAAATATGGTCTTACATCGCGGCTCAGGTCCATTTATCTCTTTACTCCTTATAACAAGTCTTATCCACATTTTATCGTGGGATGTTCAGAGAGAGATGTGTCAAAGAATAGAATTGGTATAATCAAGTTTGATGATTGGGCAGCATCTTCAACATTTCCTCGTGGTAATCTACAACAGGTTTTAGGGGGATCAGGAGACTTTGAAGCAGAGCGACAGGCTCTAATTTGGCAATCTTCTCCTTGGAAATATCCTAAATATCCATATGTACCCGTATCAAAAGAGAATATTCTTCGTCAAAAGCTTAATGGATATACATTTAATATTGACCCTGCTGGATGTAAAGATGTAGATGATGTACTTACATTTGAAGAACTTGATGGAGGTAAGTGGAAAGTGACAATTACGATTAGTGATGTGGCAACATATATTGAGGATGGTGGAGTAGTTGATACATATGCATCACTGATTGGTCAAACATTATATGACATTGGTGGAACAGTTTTAAGGCCAATGCTTCCTAAAGAATATTCTGAAGAGGCTTGCTCACTGATTCCTGGAAAGGAATCCTATGGTATTTCCCTTCAGTTTATTTGGAATGGAAAAGAGATTATAAATAAAGAGTGGTTTGAATCAGTTCTTAAGACAGATAAATCATATTCATATGAAGAATTTCTATCGCCATATAAAAAGCCTCTTCAAGAAATCGCATCATACTTGGCAAGAGAAGATGTAAAATGTTCCCATAAGTGGATTGAGCAATGTATGTTGTTTTATAATAAGGAGGCTGGAAGGAGGTTGAAGGAGTCAGGGATGGGTATTTTGAGAAAGCATTCGGCTCCTAACCTTGAAAGGCTTGAGAGATATAAGGCGCACATTCCAGAGTTGGAGAAGTTGGCATTCTCTTCTGCGGAGTATTGTTTGGCAGAAGAGGCAGAGACGAAGCATTATGGATTAGATTCAGATACATATGCGCACGCATCAAGTCCAATTCGTCGTTATGCCGATTTAGTTAATCAGCGTGCTTTGAAGCTTCTATTGAGGGGCTCATCTGAACGATATATTGTTCCTTTAGCAATGTATGATATGAACTATAGAGCAAAACTAAATAAGAATTTTGGGAGAGATATGGATTTCCTAAACGCAATTGCTACAGGTCAAACAACATTTACAGGTATTATTATTGATAAAACCGCAGTAGAAGATCACCAAGTTAAAGTAAAGATTTATGTTCCTCTTTGGAAGAGAACAATTTCAGCGAAGTATAAGTATGCTAAAGAAAATATGGTATTATCGAGGGATGAGAAGCGTGAGATAGATGTGAGTGAGTTTAGGGAGGTAGAGATAAAGTGTGCTTTTAATGTTAATTCGAGAAATTGGAAGGAGCGTATTATTATTAATATTGTATAAAGAGCTTAAAACAAAATAGATATATCTTTATTAAGATGAGTTCATTTACGAAGCTGTGGCCAGAGCGACGTATTGAAGTAGAAGGTTATTTAATGTTCAATGATAGTACAAATAATAAATCTTTACTCTTAGTTAAAGATGGTGAAAAATCTTGGAGGACAAAGTGGTTTAATGATAGTGAAAATCGATATAAAGCTCCACTAGTCCCTTTGATTAATATTTTTAATAATAATAATAATAAAGTATAATTACACCTTAAATAAGTAATAATAAACTATTTTATAATACGTGTTTGTAGTTTGAACCATATATTATAAAATTGATTGCTTAGAAAAGAGTTTAAAGCTGTAACTAAATTTGACAAGAACTTAGACAACAGTTTCTATATCCAAGACAGAATGCCAGCCGGTTTTAATCAACATTCCTCGGACATTGAGTCCATTGTTGGAGTACAGTTCAGTATCTTCTCTCCTGAAGAGATTGAGCGTAGTTCAGTGGTGGAAATTACATCCCAGACCCCTTATGAAGGAAACGAACCAAAAATTGGTGGCTTATTTGACCCACGTATGGGCGTCCTTGATAATGGTAAAGTATGCCGCACTTGCGGCCAAACCAATCACGGCTGTCCCGGTCACTTTGGGCATTATAGACTTACCCGCCCTGTATATTATATTCAGTTTCTCCCAATGATTATGAATGTTCTCAAGTGTATCTGTATCCGTTGCTCTAAACTTCGGATTGACAAAGACCTACACAAAGACCTACTTCGTCGCAAGGGAGAAGCTCGCTGGAAGGAAGTACTAGCACTTTCATCCAATATTAAGCGGTGTGGTCAAGAATGCGAAGATGGTTGTGGCGCACCTCAACCTGATAAGTTTACACGTGAAGGTATCGCACGTATCATTGCGCATTACCAAGATTTAAAACAACTACAGCCACTCGAAGTAGAATATGTACATCGCCTCTTCCGTCGTATTACAGATGAAGATGTCGACTTTATGGGCCTATCCCGTTATTGGTGCCGCCCTGACTGGATGATTTGTACTGTCCTTCGCATCCCACCCCCTCAAGTTCGTCCTTCCGTTGTTCAAGATAACAACCAACGCTCAGAAGACGACTTGACCCACAAACTCTTCGATATCATCAAAAATGACAAAACTCTACAACAAAAGATCGAAGGTAATTCTTCAAAGAATGTTATCGATGAAATGACAAATGTTGTCCAGTACCACGTGGCAACGTTGGTGGACAATGAAATTCCTGGTGTGGCGCCATCTGCTCAGCGTTCAGGTCGCCCCCTAAAATCTATCCAGCAACGTCTCGGTGGTAAAGAGGGTCGTATTCGTTATAACATTCAAGGTAAGCGTGTAGAGTTCTCTGCCCGTTCAGTTATTACTCCTGATCCTAACTTGAGTGTAGCTGAAATTGGTGTTCCTCTTGAAATCGCAATGAATCTTACCAGTCCTGAACGTGTAACACCTTACAATCTTGATAAACTTTACAAGCTGATTCAAAATGGCGCTGATAAGTGGCCTGGTGCTAAAACTATCGTCCGTGCCGATGGTCGAATGATTTCATTGAAACACGTTAACACCAAGGAACTCGTGCTCTATAATGGTGATGTAGTCAACCGCCATCTGCTCGATAATGACATTCTACTATTTAATCGTCAGCCTACTCTTCACAAGATGTCTATGATGGGCCACCGCGTCAAAGTTCTCCCTTACAAGACTTTCCGTATGAATGTTCTTGTTACTCGTCCTTACAATGCTGATTTTGATGGTGATGAAATGAATGCCCATCTCCCTCAATCGTACGAAGCAATGGTAGAACTTGAAGAGATTGCGGCGGTACCTCATCACGTTATTACGCCTCGTCACGCAAAGCCGATGATTGGTGTCTATCAAGATACTCTTGTAGGGTCTTATCGTCTTACTCAGCCTGGAATCAAGTTTACTCGACGCGAGTTTATGAACTTGATGATGTGGAACAAACGCTTTGATGGTAATATGCCAGTAGCACGCTCAATCGAAGATGGTAAAGAACGTTGGACGGGGCAACAAGTGCTAAGTGAACTTCTATCACACATCAATATTGAAATGGGCAACAAGTCATTTGACTCAGACAAAGATTCTAAAGACTCTGATAACTATGTTAAGATTGTACAAGGTAATATTGAACAAGGTGTAATTGATGGTGATATTTATATGAAGCCATCGAAGGGCATTATTCACGTAACTTATAATGATTATGGTCCTAAAGATACAATTGCTCTCTTGGATGCTCTACAAAACACAATTGAAAACTTCCTTGTACTTAATGGTTTTAGTGTAGGTATCTCTGATTTGATTGCTGATGATGATACAAAGAAAGCAATTGATGCAAATATTCAAGAGCGTAAGAAGCAGATTGAGCAAGTAATTCTACAAGTACATCTTGATTTGTTTGATAACAACACTGGTAAGACTAATCAGCAAGAATTCGAGGATCAGGTTTTCGGTATTCTCAATCAGGCAACGTCTGATGCTGGTTCTCTAGGTCAGAAATCTCTTTCATCTGAGAATCGTCTACTTGCGATGGTACGTTCTGGCTCTAAAGGTGAGCCTCTTAACGTGGCCCAGATGATGGCCTGTCTTGGTCAAACAGCTATTGAAGGTAAGCGTGTTCCTTATGGTTTTACTGACCGCACTCTACCTCACTACAAGAAGTATGATGACTCGGCTGAGGCGCGTGGTTTTATTGAGTCATCTTTCATTCGTGGTCTAACTCCACAGGAATTCTTCTTCCACGCAATGTCTGGTCGTGAAGGTCTGATTGATACTGCAGTAAAAACTGCAGATACTGGATATATTCAGCGCCAGCTCATTAAGTCTATGGAAGATTTGACTGTTCAGCACGACGGTACAGTGCGTGATGCTAATAATAATATTGTACAATATCACTATGGCGAGGATGGTATTAACCCTACAAAGATTGAGACCCAAAGTCTTCCAATTGGTAAACTCTCACAAGAGGAAATCAAAACACAGTTTGGTATGGTAGGCGTTGATTGGGCTACTGTTCTTAAGGATGGTGTAATTCGTGACAATGATAGTGAGCTTGTTACAGAGTATGTAAATGACCTTCTCTTTGATCAACGTATGATGGTAGAGGGTGTATTCCAAAGTAAGTCACTTGACTCTGGTAGTGTGTTTGCTCCTGTAAATCTTGCTCGATGGATTCTCAACACTAAGACACGCTTTTCTCTAAAGGCAAATGAGAAAACAGACCTCACTCCTGCCTATGTACTTGATGGTATTAAGAAGATTATCACTCGTACTCATCCCTATCATAAGATTTGGTGTGCACTTCTCCGTTTCCATTTGGCTCCGCATAAGTTGATTGTAAAGGAGCGTTTTACGAAGGAGGCATTTGAGATGTTGATGGAGATTATTGTATTAACGCATATGAAGTCTTGGGTACAGCCAGGAGACCAAGTGGGTATTGTGGCAGCGCAATCAATTGGTGAGCCTGCTACTCAGATGACTCTTAACACTTTCCACCAGGCAGGTGTAGCATCTAAGTCTGCGGTAACTCGTGGTGTTCCTCGTCTGCGTGAACTCTTAAAGGTTACTCAAAATCCTAAGGCGTCTTCACTAACAATCGCACTAAAGCCAGAATATCGTACTAATAAGGATAAGGCGCGTGAAGTGGTACAAGATCTCGAACTGACAGTGCTTCGTAATATCACTAATAAGGTAGCGATTTATTGGGATGAAAAAGATGATGATACTGTAGTAGAAGCTGATAAGGACTTAATGAAGTTTTATAAGCTCTTTGAGGAAGGACTAATGGCGGATGAAGGAATTGAAGAGGCTTGGTCTAAGTGGGTTCTTCGTCTTGAGCTCAATAGTGAGGAGATGTTTAATCGCAATATCTCTATTCAAGAGGTGGTAACTGTAATCAAGAACACTTGGTCCAATGATATTAATGTTGTTTATAGTGATTATAACTCTGATAAGCTTGTAATGCGTATTCGTCTACCTAACAAGGAGCGCCAAGATAAGGATACTGCTTCTCAGCTTGATGACTTTACAAATCTCAAGAAGTTCCAAAATAAACTACTCAATAGTGTTGTAATTCGTGGTCTTCCTGGTATCAAAGCTGTTACTTTCCGTAATGATAAGCAACTTGTAGAAAGTGTGGATGGAAAGTATGAGCAAGTGGAGCAGTATGTGCTTGATACAGATGGTTCTAACTTTATTAGGGTGATGAATCATCCAGCGGTGGATGGTACTAAGTTATACTCGACGAATGTGTGGGATGTGTATGAGGTGCTAGGCATTGAGGCTACTCGTGCGATTCTGTATAATGAAATCAATGGTCTTTTCGAATCGGTTGGTGTAAACTACCGTCATCTCTGTTTACTTTGTGATGTAATGACTCGCTTTGGTAAGTTGATGTCGATTGATCGTTATGGTATTAATAAGAATGATATTGGTACGCTTGCGAAGGCATCATTTGAGGAGACTGAGAAGATTCTCTTGAAGGCTGCGCTCTTTGGTGAAGTGGATCCAGTGACGGGTGTATCAGCGAATATTATGATGGGTCAGCCAATTCGCGGTGGTACTGCTTTCTCTCAGGTACTAATGGATGATCAGATGCTAAGCAAGCTTCTTGAAATGATTGATGTGGATAAGCATAAGGGCGTTCTAGAAGATGAGGAAGAGGGTGATATTACAATGCTTGGAGAGGCTGGTCTACAATTAGCGGATCCTTGTTCATCGACACAGTTCCAGATGAATATGGTATTACCAAGTGGAAATACTGTAATCGAGGAACCTGATATTGAGATCGATGTTATTGGTTAAATATAAATAGTATTAACAAATAGAATAAAATATATTATTTTTTATATATAGTGTACAAAAATTAATATAAAGATATTAGAGAGTATATATAGTATGGAATCTATAACAAGGGAAAGCTCTAAGCCTTGGGAGAATATTAAACTATGTAAGAGAAATAGTGTAAATATTTCTAATACTTTTGAACTTGAGTCAAGAGAACATAATCATACCGTTTCAGAAGAGGAGGCAACTTTACACGAGTATAGAAATAGAATTAATGATTATGAAATATCATTAACGAATGGTAAAAATTGGGAATATTATAAGAAGATTGTAAACCCATATGAGTTAGTATATACACAGAGAAAGTATGAGAATTTTCCAGATTCTATTTGTTTTTTGAAGCCGCTATCGCGTTCTTACTTTAAGATGATTGAAATGCTAGATTTAATTGGTTTTTTTATTACATTTAAAAGTGATAATATTAGGGGATCGCATATATGTGAGGGGCCAGGAGGGTTTATTGAGGCACTGTATGATGAGGCATTTAAGAATAAGAAGAAAGTTCATATGAGTATTGCGATGACATTGAAATCAAGGCAGACAAATGTGCCTGGGTGGCGTCGTGCTGCGCAGTTTCTTCAGAAGAATCGAAATGTGCGAATCCTGTATGGTGAGGATGATACTGGTGATATTATGAAGCCAGAAAATCAGCAGTATTTTATTGATTATTGTATTCATCCTTCATATGGTGGTAAAATGAATCTATTTACTGCAGATGGTGGATTTGATTTCTCGTGTGATTATTCAAAGCAGGAGGAGATGATTTTTCCGCTATTGCTTGCATCAACTAAGATTGGATTTGAGGTACTGAAGAAGGGTGGGGTATTTATTTTGAAGTTGTTTGATTTTTATCATAAATCAACGGTGGATCTATTATATTTTCTGTCGTGTCATTTTACAGAGTGGATATTATATAAGCCAGCAATGAGTCGTCCTTGTAATCCTGAGCAGTATTTTATTGGAAAGGGATTTACTGGATGTTCAGATGAAGAGTTTGATGTAATGCGACTCTGGTGTAATATACTTGAAAACAATCAGCCTCTTCATTCCCTGTTCAATGTAGATTATTCTACTGAATTTAAGAAAGTAATAGGGGAATTGCGAGAACACTCATTCAACAAACAGACAGAGTATCTTGAGAAAGTGTTTTTTATAATTGATAAGAACGATGATAATCTTATTCAAAGTTATTTAAAGAAAAACGAGCGTACAAGCTATGAGTGGTGTTTAAGATTTAAGGTGCCTATTTTTTCGCATCGGCACCATTCAATTGCGGGGTTACATAGCGATCGACTAGTTTCTTTCCAATAATAACAGAAGCTTGGTGTTGTGAAATATTACCTTCACCCATTCTATCAAGCATTGCTAGCATACTTTGGACGGGTGATAGATCTTGTTTATTAATGATTTTTTTGAAGAGTTCAGGATATTTTTCAATGAAATCAGGAACTTTTTGGCGAATAGTATCTTCAGGGAGTCCTTCGGCCATCCACAGTGCGATATCTCTTAGCATTTCGCGAATATAGCGGGCACGAACATTAGGGTCATATTCGAGGGATCTTGCTTCAGCTTCTGTGGTGGCTTCTTCTATACTTTGACGATCGAGGGTAGGAGGACGATTATCATTGTTAGACATCTTCAATCTGAAAGGATATAGAAAAACCTTTTTATATCATCGCGCACACATAGTAGAATGAGTAGTAATTTAGGAGACAACGCTGCTCCAGCTGATACAAGTTTAATACGAAGTAGACAAGTTTCTCCCGTTGGTCCCGGAGGAAACAACCCTACAAAACGCCAGATGAATGATACAAATACTCGATTAACTATGTTGACTGCTCAGGCATCCGCAAATACTAAATATGACCCTCCAGTACCACAACCAATTACAAAGCAAGTTACACTTGAAAAGTTTTGTTCAGGTTCTAATCCAATTCCATCTATATTTTTTGTTATCGGTGGATTATTAATCGTGTATGGTCTTGTTGCGAAATAGTGTTATTAGCTAATAGTAGTAAAATGGACTCAAACATTAATAATAACAACTGGAATGAAGATACTGATAGCGAGTATGATGATGATACTCAAAATGAGGTTCCTCCGCCAGCAATTAATCAAGAATTTATAGATAATATTTTAAAAGTTAAGCATAAATTATATGAAACAACAGTACTTGCTCCCGAGTTAGAAACACCAGAGGCACAAAGTAACGAAGTTCTTCAAAAATATATGAATAATTTAAATTCAGTCTATGTGATGGCAATAAATGCTCAGAGTGGTAAAATTATAGGAAATGAACAGAAAATAAATAATTTTCCACCAGAGACTCGAGAGGTGATTACTCGTATGTTAAACTTGATAGCAGATTTTTTCAGTAAGAATACAGTACCTGATACAATTCCTTATTCAGATTTTATAAGAAAAAGTTTACAAGAATATCAATTTGTACAGGATAATTCTTTTGAATAGAAGTAATAGATATGGCTACACAAAAAAATAGTGGTTGCCCAAAGGGGTATATTATGAGAAGAGGGTATACTCGTAAATTTAGGGCAAGTGTAAAAACAACGGGATTTACGGTAAGACGTAAAGGAACTGTGTATACAGTGCGTCCAAAGGTAAATACGGTTAGAGTGCCGCCAGCTTGTATTAAGAATCGTGGACTACCAGGTAAGGGTGTAAAAGAAGGGGAAGGTATTGGGAAACTCCGGAAAGGCGAACTAATTAAATATGGTTACCAGTATCGTCTTTCTGATTCATTGAGACAAGCAGCTTTGAAGAAGGCTATTAAGCGCTATGGGGCATTATCTGTATACAGAAAGTTAGATGCTGTTGCAAAGCTTTCTTTAAGAACTGCTCCCGATGCCAGTGGTATTTTTGTAAAGGACAGAGACTGGGTTCGTCAAAACTTCTTAAAGAAATAATTTGTAATTGATCTCTATTAGATATTTTAAATGACTATTGAGATAAATTTTTGTATGAGGGTCCTAGAGTGGAAAATATTGGCAATACTTGGTTGTTAGTGGTCAGTAGGAAGATGGAAGAACATCAATTATGGTCATTTAGTAATGCCCTATTTTTTGTTATACTATTTATTATAATAGTATTTGTAACAGTATTTGGTGCCAGTAAGTTATTTGATATTAAAAATATTGAAAAGAATTGGGCAACGGAGAGATGTAGTCCGATGATTATGCCATTTGCAAGCTTATTTGGTCATAATGCCAAAGATAATTTTGAGTTTTGTATGGGTAAAATCTTTAGTGTACACTCAATGCCCTTTTTGGGATCGATTGGCACTATCTTTTCATCCTTTACAGATCTCCTTCATATGATATTTGATTCTATAAGTTCTCTGAGAAATATTATAGCTTCACTTGGTGGTGGTATAAATGTTATATTTCAGGAATTTACAGAGCGTATTTCGAATTTTTTCTTTAAGTTGCGTGTGAGTGCAATACAAATTAAGTCGTTGATTGGGCGAATGTATGCCATTCTGTTTTCAGTTATGTATATGGGCCTCTCTGGTATAACTGGTATGACATCCTTCACAAATACCTTCCTATTCTCCTTCCTTAATACATTCTGTTTCCCTGGCGAAACTAAAATTAATATTGTTGGAAGGGGTGATATTCCAATCAAAGATGTCAAAATTGGTGATGTTATTTTAGCATCTACTGGGACAGACAACTCCACAGTCACCGCCACCTTCCGTTTCTTTTCTAAAGGGCAACCAATGGTTAAATTAGGCTCAGTTACAGTAAGTACAAATCACTATGTATTATATTCTGGACATCATATTAAAGTAGGAGAACATCCAGAAGCGGTACATATTGGTGGTTGGAATTCTGATGAACCGTTGTATTGTTTGAATACGAGTGATAATAAAATTATAATAGACGGTATTGAATTTTTAGATTATGATGAAACATCTGAGGGTGATAAAGATACTATGAATTTTATTGAGGGGCGGGTAAACTCATCAGATGTTGATAAAAACTATAAATTTACTGAGTATTGTCCCGCAGTATGTGAAGATACACTTATTAAAACAGTTGGTGAATTTAAGGCAGCAAAAGATATTAAAATTGGTGATAAATTGGTAACAGGGAGTGAGGTAGTAGGATTAATTCGAAGAGTAGTAAATGAGATATGTATATTACCAAGTGGAAATATTGTAACAGCTAGTACTCTATTTTGGAATTCTACTAATAATAAATGGGAACGACTAGGTGATAAGTATGAAATTATAAAGGATAAAAGGGAGATGGTGTCATTTGTGGTGGTTCCAAATTCTCAGATTGAATTGGAAGATGGCTTAAGAATAAGAGATTATATGGAGTTGTGTTCTCCGGACTCAGAAATGTATTACTCTAAACGATTAGAGACTCATAAATCTAAGAGTTATTTAATCCACAATAAGTGATTTTTTACCAGATGACTAATCTAAGAAGATAAAAGGAGAATGGATTCAAAATGGCCTTTTATGTTAATAGCCTTTGGCTTAATTCTAGCCTTAGGTCTTACAATATCAGGTCTTGAACGAACATCTGTAATGAATAATTGGCCAAATAGGCGATGTGAGTTACCTGTTGTTGCAGCAGCAATGTTTTTTAAACCAGATTCAGATCCTCGTTCAAAAGGTGATTTTGCCAAAGATAATTTTGATTTTTGTATGAAAACATATGTTGAGAAATTTATTACACTTTTAATGACACCAATAAATGCACTTTTTGGAAAACAGTTTAATATTGCGACAAGTGCGATTGATATGGTTAATACTATACGTGATATAGCTCAAAAACTATATAATACATTATTGGGATTTTTGGACCAATATATGCGAAGATTCAATGCAAGTGTATTCGAAATGAGCAGAATTATTCAATACTTAAGAATGGCTATGGGGCGTGCAAATGCTATGGTTATATCAATGTTATATTCTGGAATAACAATGTTCCGTGGAATGCTTAATGCTATTCAGTTTGTAATTAAAGTTATTCTTATCATTTGTGGTATTTTGCTTACAATTATCATTATTCTTATCTTTGTTTTATTCCCTCTAATTCCATTAATTTTATCTGTTTTAGGCGCAATTATTGCGACAGTATTGGTATTAGTAATGGTTATATCAGGTGAAGTTGCTAATGAGGCAAGTAGTGACAAGAGTGGATTTTGTTTTGGTGAAAATACAAAAATACTTGTTAAACGAGATAATAAAGAAATATTAGTGTCGGTTAAAGATATTAAAATTGGTGATGAGTTGGGTAATGATTGTGGAAAAGTTACTGCAGTAATTCAGATGGATGGTAAAGAGGTGCCATTATTTGATATTAATGGTATAAATGTATCAGGATCTCATTTAGTATTTGGTACAGATAATGTCTGGAAGTCTGTTTCAAAAGATGAAAGAGCAAACCCTGTAGATAATAAATCTGATGTTCTATATTGTTTTAATACTACAACTCATAAGATTCCAGTATCATCCTCCAAGGGTATAATACAATTTAGAGACTGGGAAGAACTGGAAGATGATGATGTTCGCGGCCAATTTATTTGGAACTACGAAATTCTTAAAAATCTCAATAAACATTCTAATTATACTAAGTGGGAACAAGGGTTGAAATCATATTCAGATATACCACTTGTTGGAAGTAATATTAAAGTTAAGACAGAAGGTGGATTTGTAGAAATATCAAAATTATCATTGTTTGGACGGGTGCTTGATAGGAATGGTGTAGAGCAGCGTATTTTGGGTATTGTGAATGCGGAGATTGATGATGCATTAGATAATAATGGTAAATGGCATACGGAGTTATATGAATATAAAGAGGATGTATGGGTGAAAGGTTTGTCTACGGTTCAAAAGGGAAATGGGTTAGTGCGTGGTATTACAATAATAACTGATTCAGGCGAGTTTATAATTTGGGATGAAGTTGAGAAAAGAGAGAAAATAGTGCGAGACTTTACGGATATCGGTCATAAAGAAATACATCTGACATATCCTATGGTAGCTTCTAGACTCCGGTCTTGGAACAGCCAAACCATCGCCTGAGATTATCTAAAGTGTAATAAGTAGAATGAAAACCGCATTTCTAATCACTGGATTATTACTATTGCTAATCGCAAATATACTGATGGTCTATTCTCAAAGAACCAGCACAAGCGAGGGCTTTGCAGGATATTTCCTTGAAAATGCTGGCCCATCTGGTCTTGGAAAATACAAGCTTGAGCCGATTGGTGCTTTCGATGATGTTCGTGTAACACCTAATAATGGTGTAAGCTCTTGGCGTGGAACTGACCCTAATGAGCCACTTTTAGGTCCTGAGTTCCAACCCGGCCCAGATAGCTTATTCATCTTCAAGAATAACCAATCTAAACCTGAATGCTGCTCCGCCTCATATGCTTCTGATACTGGCTGTGTATGTACTACACCTCAGCAAAGAAACTTTATCAATATGCGTGGAGGCAATCGTACGGTAGAAGATGGCGTTTAAACATATTCAATAAAATCATAATTCTTATTTTTCTATTTGTTATAATGAATTAAATTATTATAACATTCAGTACTCTTAAATAGAATGAACGCGAACTTGAAGGCTCCTAATAACACGGCCCCACAAATGAATTTTGGTTCTTTTGTTTCGGCCCCTGTTAATGCTGTAAAGAATGTCGCTAATAATGCGGCAAACTCTATGAAAAACGCATTTAATAATATTGCACCTGTTGATATTTCAGAGCCTATTAATAATTCTATTAATGCAACAATGGAAAATACACCAATGCCATTAGTATCAATCCCAGTAATTGTTACATTAGGTGTTTTAATTGTACTTTTTATAATCGTTGTAATTTTCCGTGAGCAAATCGCAGTTGGTTTAGAATTAGTCTGGGAAAAGATAAAAGGATTCCTTGGGTTAACTAAGCCAGCTGTCCAACCACCACCTCCACAGTACGCACCTGAAGCACAATTCTTTGACCAAGGAGCGGTTGAGAAAGTTCTACCAGGAAGAAAAGAAGTGTTCAATGTTGCTAAGGATAAATATACGTATACAGATGCGGAGCCATTATGTAAGGCATTTGGGGCTGAATTAGCAACGTATGATCAAGTAAAAGATGCTTGGCAAAAAGGAGCGGATTGGTGTAATTATGGTTGGGTAAAAGGACAGGCTGCAGTGTTCCCAACTCAGGAGGCTACTTATAATAAGTTACAAGCTGGTCCAGAGGATCAAAGAATGGCGTGTGGTGTACCAGGTGTAAATGGTGGATATTTTGATAATCCAGAGCTTCGTTTTGGTGTAAATTGCTATGGTACCAAGCCATCTGAAAATGAGGCTGATGCTCGCGCAATTATGGCCCAAAATGGCGATCTAACACCTTCTGCACTCGCATTCGATCGCAAAGTACAAGGTTATAAGACAGAAATGGGACAAATTCCAGTAAATCCATTTAAACCTGGCACTTGGACTTCATAATTGGTTTATAAAATTACTTAACTAAATATTAATTAATATGATATTAAGTATTTTTCATTGTAATTGTTGTTGAGGTTGCGGAATACCAGTTTGCTTGATATATTTATTCATATTGTATCCTCGATTTGCACGAATGAAAGTAAGAATATCCAATGTTTTATCGGCACCTCCACTTTGTTTAAAGTAGCCGTGTAGAAGCTTCTCAATTGTTGTGAGGGATAGTTGATTTGGTTCACGTTTATCAACGACGTTTAATTGTCCACCGCCAATTTGTATAGTAGCCTTTTCCATACCGGTTTGTTGTAAAGTTCCTATGATTTGTTTTTCGTAGTCATCTTTAACTTTTTTGGCGGCGCCATATTGTTTGTAGAAAGATTGTGATAAATTGCTGTAATGTAGATAATAACGAACTAATGTTCCTACACCGGGGTCAGCCATGTTTAACTGTTGCTATGAATATAAACGGTTTTCCTTAAAATGTTTTTTCACAGAACGGACACAGATTAACCTTATTGCGATTCATCAAAAGTAATACAAATGTTAAAACTACAAATATGAGTATACCTGAAAATACACAAATAGCAATAATCATATAAGGAAATGAGCGTTGAAGAATGTATTGGAGAAATGGCTCAATGGCGAGTTGTTGTATATAGTTTTTTGTATCAGAATTTGCGAGTGAAAGAGCAAATTGGTCAATCCATCCTTTAAGCATAATGGCAAACTTCTCTTTATCTTTTGTCCGGTCCAGTGGCATTTTGATAATGTGTCGAAATTATCAAATCTCTTCTAATCGCTGTGTTCAGAGAAATGCCCACCTTCAAAGCACCTCAGTATACAAAGACCGTAAATCCTAAAACTGGAGCACAGGATCCGTGTTATACATTTAATATTGATTTCAATAATGAAGATTACATATCATTTGTAGCAGAAAGTCAATTAGATCTATCATTACAGTCATTACAGAAATGTGTACTGGATAATCTTGACTGGTGGAATACATTTATAGGGCAGTTTTTACAGGCATCCGTTAAGTTCTTCTCTAAGCCATATACGGTTGATGCTATTAACAAGATTACTAAGCATACTCTTAATGGTACAACAAGTACACACTACCCAGTAAATGTGGTGTTAGTGCCTAAGAGTATTCAGATTTGTAGTGGTAATTTTATGGTAAATTGGGGATATACGGTTGAGCCAATGATTGATTTTCCGGATGTTGACGATGTTAAAAGCAATACTATTGAGTTGCCTATCCTTCCGGTTTCAAATGAACCAAAGTTGGTTGATGGAATTCAGGAATTGAATATGGATGATTTACCGGTTGGAGGCGCCCCTACGGATGATGCTTTAGAACTAGATAGTCCTGCTAAGTTTTATGACAAGCAGCGGCTGAAAGAGGCTCGACTCAAGGCTAAATTAGCAGTCTATAAAGCTCAGCGACAGATGGCTCAATATTATGAGAAATACGGTGATAATAGTTCAGACTCCGATGATTTAGAAACATCCGACGAAGAATCTGATGATTCTGGGGATGAGGTCCAACTCTAAAAAGGAGGTGTTCGGCATCTTTTGGTATAAAAATAAGCCCTCATTCTTTTATAGAAAGTAATGGCAGGTACAGAAATGAAGAACACCGTTTTAATCGCTCTTGTGGTCTTAGTCACACTTTTCGTCGTATATCAATATGATCCATCACTATTTGGTCTTTTACGTAGCAGTGAAGGCTTTGCTAATGAAGTAACGAAGGCGGGTGGTGCCACCCCATCTGCCAATGCTCACGGTAATCTCAAAGCTGGTCAAATGGCTTCTAATGGTAAAGCACAGATGACTCAAAATGCTAATGGTGCATCTGTAAATAAGGGTGCTAGAAATGCAAATATGGGTGCAAATACGCCCGCTACTGCTGCTACACCTTATACTACTGAACAGGCCCTTAAGGCTGGTAATGGTGTCCAAGGCAGTAAAAAGCCTGGTGAGGGTTTTGCTGATTTAAGTGCTTATGAAGGTCCGGCCAACTTTGGTGCAGCTGAAGCACCTGCTGGTTGCTACCCTCGTGATCAGCTCACACCATCTGAGCTCCTCCCTAAAGATATGAATAGCATCTGGGCTGAACAGAACCCAATGGGCCCTGGCTCCCTTAAGGGCAAGAACTTCTTAAGTGCTGGTGCCTTAATTGGTGTCAACACTGTTGGACAGTCCTTACGTAATGCTAACTTACAGGTACGCTCTGAACCACCAAATCCTCAGGTACCAGTCAGCATCTTCAATCAATCTACTATTGCTCCCGACATCAGCCACAGACCTCTTGAAATCGGCGCTTAGGACTTTTCACTTTTTAGGAAAAAGTGCCCAAAAATACTATACTTATAAAAATTCATTAATATTTGAAACTACTATCTACTTTATAGTTATTTCAAATCTATAAATATACAATGCTTTTTGGACACTTTTTCTAAAAAGTGCAAATAGGAGTAATGTCATTTCTTGATACAGCTAATAATATTTTTAAATCCATTATTGGTGGTGGTAATTTCCCAACTACATATGTAACATCAACAGTTGATGGTAAACAATATAAAGTTCGTGATATGCCTGATAAGGTGGCAGCTGCAAATTTAATGGCTCAGCTTCGTATTCGATTAACCAAATTATGTGATGAGCTTGAGAAAAAGTACCCTGATAAAGCACAAGTTAAACAATTATGTAAAAATTTCCGTTCAGACCCAGCACGATTTATGGAGGCAACCCCTGATTCTGAACACACCTCATACTCTATCAACAAGGGTGAGCAAATTCATATGTGCCTAAGACACCGCGATGGTCCTGATGAATCACTCGTTGATGAGAATGTAATGACATTTGTAGCCTTACACGAATTAGCTCACGTCTGTACCGAGTCTGTTGGTCACGGCCCAGATTTCTGGAATAATTTTGGATGGCTTCTTAAAGAAGCAGAAGCATTAGGAATATATAAATATACTGATTTTACAGCACACCCTGTAAGTTATTGTGGAGTTTATATTACTGATTCTCCCCGCTATGATCCTAAAAAAGATGGTACTGATTTCCAGATAGGTAAAATGTTTAAAAGAAGTGAATAAAATAACTTAAAATATAATTATGTATTGTGAAAAGTGGAGTTAGCTTTTTTCTAAAAAGGCGATAGGTATGTCTGATATAGAACAAATACTTTATCCAACGGTACTTTCTAGTCTCCGTGAAAATACTCCTCCGGTCAAATGTATTGTCTGGAAGGGTGGAGATGAGTATGAAGTTATACAGTTTGACAAAGTATATCCATTCGATACAATCGATGATATCAAACGACTAATTTGTAATCATTATGAAAAAGATGCTGCTTTTATACCACGTTTTACATTTGTTGGTGTACCATTAGGCGAGGCAGCATACTCTGAAGAATTCCCCACTATAGATTCTACATATATTCCTATTGATTGGTTATGGTATCCCACTGGTAGCAATGACCCCAAATCAACTTATATCCTTAATAACCCCCTTAAAGTTCTTACTGACCCAGATTTACGTTTTGTAAGCTCAGATGGAAGTTATGCTAGTCCTAACTATGAACCACGTGGTCGTTCTACTATAGAGCAGGTGTTCTTAAAAACACGCAATAATCAAATTCCAACATTACACGTGTTCCCTCTTAAATACCTTCTTAGAACATATTCTGGGCCAACACCTCTTGCTGAAGAGGACTGGAATAAACGTTTTGCGCCATTTTATCCTTATGTAAGTGTTGATGGTCCATATGAAGCGAATGCAGAGGATATTGAGTTTTCTAGAAAGATTCACTTCTTCGTAACACAACGAGAAAGTACTCTAAATACCATTAACCGTTTTTTAGAGGAGGGTATAGATGTCCCAGCTATGAAGGTAACTGGTATTAGACAACTTCGTTTAACCTGGAAGAAACCAGTAAAAGGTTTTGAAGGATGTGGTTATATGTTCTATCGTCTTCCTGTTACAAATAAACGTCCTTATATTCGATTATTGCCAGCAGAAGGAAGTGGTATTACAAAATTACATGTAAAAGGTGTATTACCAATTCCTACTCTTGAAGACCCTCGTATTCTTGAAGTATGGGGAAAAGAAACATCTCCAACTCCTGGTATTGACTTCTGCTCCTTAAAATATATTCATAGACCATCTATTGGTATTACACAGCCAATTTATGGTACTGTACGTATATTTAATGATGGTACATTGGACTTACTATTACAACCACCAAAACAAGTTAGAAAGTTAGACCCAATTCTTGATTTTCGTAATTTCAGCACAATCCTAGAAGATGTCTTTACAGGCCTCCCTCAAAGTTCAGATTCATTTGAACTTGGTGAAATTGCTATCTTATTCGCACTTAAATTAAACATCAAATCTAAAAAGTTTAATAAATCAAGAATTCAACAACGTCTTCCTCTCTTTACAACATTCTTTAGAGAAATTAAATCACTACCAAATGAATCCCCTATTATCTCCTTACGCTATAAAGCAGTCAGCCAATATGCAACTGAAGATAAGGTATTCAGTTTCCTAACACAATTTGCCACAAGCAAAATGTTAGAAGGAGAAAGCCCTGATACAGAAGTAATTAATGCTCTGCAAAATGAATTCCAATATTCAAAGAAAGAGGCCACAGATGCTTTTGCTGAATGGTACAAGAAGAGAGGAACATTTACTCTTCAGACACCAGAGGATGGTGAGTTTATTGAGAGTTTCAATCCAGGAATTGATATTCATATCTACGCACAACATCCTTCATATTACTTTCATATTAACCGCATAGATAGTTATGACACTTATTTAAGACTTCATACTTTGCTTTCAATATTATTTGTTGAAGAAGATGAATATTTTAGGTCAAATAGTGGTAGAAATGAAGCACTATCACGTGTATCTCTTGAGCTAGAACAAGAAAGTCTTGGTCGAGAAGAAGGTGTTGACAATGCTGCACTTGAGGAAAGAGAGGCTGAAGTACATACTGCAGCTAATGCATCTGTAAAGAATGCTATTCAACCAAAAGAAGGTACTGTAGAATCTGTTCCTGATTGGATGGTTGATGATCCATTTGCAAACGAAGGTGATGCACTTAATGAAGGAGAAGTTGTTGTAGAAACCGCCCCGCAGCCAGTGGTAGCAGCTACTCAAGTACAAGATATGCCAGGCATAGCTAAAAAACGTCCTGAAGTCGCAGTTACAACCACTACAGAGGTATCTGGACCAACTGAAAAATTAGTACCACTAAGAGGCGAAGATGAGCAGAGATTGGTTAATCCTAAGAGTTGGTTTATTAAGAAGTTACAGGAGATCGATCCACGTTTATTTGTATTTAAAACTGAAGATGATGATGAGAATGGTTATAGTAGAAAGTGTTCTGGGTATGATGACAGACAGCCATCTATTTTGACAAAGGATCAATATGAACGTATGCGAGAGATATATGAAGATGATCCTATTTATTGGATTGTGTATCCTCTTGAAGGCACTGAAGAGCCTATTCAGCCTCTAGGAACTGAAGAAACTATAACAGTTATGCGGTATGGCTCTGATGGTGAAGCAATTAATTATTATTTCTGCCCTCACTATTACTGTCTAAGTGATGAAATTATGGTTCGTGCGAAAGACTTTGAGAGTACAAAGGACAGAGATGGAAACCCCAAATCAGCAAATACATGTCCATTCTGTTATGGTAAACTAATTACTGGTAAAAAAACGGTTCCTGGATATACTGTTGTTAAACGTAAGGATAAAAAGGGATCGACCTATCATAGTAAGATTGATTTTATGACAAAGACTACCCATCCAGAAGGATTCGCTCTTCCCTGTTGTTTCTTGAAACAGCAGACTCTTCGTATTTCTAATCCACAATTCTCACATCTAAGAGGATATTTACAAGATACAGCGGTTGAAGCTATAAGTGCAAATGAACTTGCTGAAAACGCTGAAGAACAGGATTATGAAGAACTTGTATTTAGAGGCGAGGAAGCAATTGAATATGCGGTATTATTCGAATCAATCCAAAAGAAATACATTTTAGAGTCTAATAAACATCCTGACCCTGGTGTGTTCGCAACAGTTCCTCCTCAGTTTGATAAATACTTTAGACAGGATTCAGGTGAAAAGATTATTACCCGTGTCGCAATTCACTTAAAACTTCGCCCCAATGCCAATGGTTTTTTGAGAATTGGTACTGAAAATACTATTTATGAATCTCTTCTCGGTGTAATCGCACCACTACTCTATAGAAACTCCATCAATGAAGTTAAGGAACGTATTTTGGAAATAGTAACACCTAGAATCTTCTTAAATTCTCACTTTGGTAACTTAGTTTTAGAGTTTTATAACCCAGCAGATGGAAGTGCAATGCCGCCAACTAAACAGGAGTTAATGTCGTGGTCCTCAACTCATCTTGGTATTGCGATTACAAGTACAAATATGTATGCGGCGCTAAGAATTTATAATGCATATAAGAGATTTATTAGATTTATTAAAGATCCTACACAGCGAAAGGATTTACGTCATATTCAGCCTCTATTGGCTGAACCAGGTTTATTCACAACTCGTGGGGTACAAATAGTGGTATTGGAGGATAATGGCAATGAACCAATTACTGTAAAGTGTCCAACATTTGGAGTATCAGCTGATAGAAATAAGAGAAATGACTTTGCCTTTATTTCACGCTCCCTTAAATATATTGGTGCGACAGAGAATGTATATGCTCGTTATGAATTGTACTTACATACAAGTAATAAGCCAGCAAAAGGTGGTGAAGGAGAGATTCACGAAACAATTATTCGTTGGGATTATGCATCGCGTAGATTCTGGCCCGAGATTGTACAACGGCGAGTCGATGAATATATGACGCAATGTCAAAGCAGATATCGCTCTATCTACACATCTCAACAAGGAGTAAATCCTATGGCAATGATTCCTCTATCAAAAGCGGTTGACGCAGCACCAGTAAGACCTGAAGGAATTGTAAAAGACTCCTACAATCATATTGTCGGTCTAACATTCCGCTCTAAAGCTGGAGCATCTACGCTTGTTGCTCTTCCTATAGTTGATGATGGTGTAATTTCAATTTCATCTGCGTTTTCGATTAAGAATATCTATTTAGATTGGGATGATTTTAAGCCAGCGCCAGTAGAGGATGTAGTGAATTATTATAAGAAGAATCTTGAACAATTATTTTCTTTGTATCCTGGATATATTGTAAAGTATATTGCACGTCAGAAATCAGATAATAAGATTGTAGCTGTTCAACTTGAAAATGGGATTTATATTCCAGTAGGACCACCAAAGGATGAGGCTTCATTGGCAGGACTAGGATTAGATATAGTAACAGTTGAGCAATTTGAATGGGCAATCGATAAACAAATCGCAGGTATCAAGTCTAAACCAAATGCGAATACGTGGGATAAAGTCCTAGAAGGTACAACAACGGAGAAAGGCTGTGGATTTGATTCTGAGCTTTTAAGGAAATCATCATATGTACAATTTGAGGAACAATACCAACAATTTAGATTAATGGTTTCAAATTGGTTAACAAGTCAGAAGGCAGGCTCTGAAGTAAGAAAGGGAATTGAAGATATCATTTTTAATCCAGATTTGCCAGAATATGAAAAGAGAAAACGTCTGTATATATTTATCTCTTCTACCTTATTATCCTGGTTCTATCCAGATGAAGAGAAATGGGAAGCACCTGCTTCTTTCTTACGTAAGGATTGTAGATTAATTGATAGTCCTGATGCCTGTACTGGTACGTGTTATTGGAAGGGAGAGGAGGGTGGAAAAGGAAAATGTTTATTACATGTGGATGCGACAACACAATTGGGAGATAAACCAGGTGAGAGAGATGTATCAACCGCAGAACTCTTTACAAAGCGTGTAATTGATGAATTGGTTCGTTTTCCAGTGCGTAGAAAACAATTAATGCGAAAAGGTGAGATTTCCAAAGTATCTACAATTGTACAGCCAATCCGTCAAGGTGATCAATATATTATTCCAGAGTCATCTCCAACTTGGACAAATCTACTACGTCTGGACTGGGCTAGACAGATTCCAGAAGAGCCTAAGTATTATGAGGAAATGTCTCGTGAAGCTACTGCTGAAAATGAAGCACCACCTGAAGGTGAAATGCCTGCTGAGTTAGAAGCAATATTAGGTGAAGATACACCTATTCGGTTAAGTATACCTGATGTTCCTGATAAAACACAGCCACTAACACCATATCAAGGTATATTGGGAATAACGTTGGGCCAGATTGGATTAGCAGATGATGCGACATCAATGAAGAAGGAGAACTTGGTAAAGTATGTACAGATAACATCTAAACCAATAGGTTTAATAGATCTAAGTGGTAATAATGATACAGATGAGGATTCTATACAGTTTGTAAGACCATTTACAGGTTCATTTGATTCAGTAACAATATTTGTATTCTTACCTGGTCAAATTGGATTATTAATTCAAGAGGAGGGTGAACCGACTGTAAAGATTGCATCATTGTCAGATGCTCTACAGGAGTTATATAGAAGTGCACCAGTTGTTCAAATGAGAAGACGTCCTGTTGCTGCGACTACAACTGCTTTACCAGTTGAAGAAGAGAGAAAGCTTCCACTAATTATAGGAAAAAATCCAATTATGGCAAAGACGCGACGTAAACCATTAGTGGCATCTGCTCTAACTGTGCCACTAGTTGAGGCAGAACCAAAAACAGCAAACAATAAACCAAAAAATAATAAGAATCGTTCTAGACGTAAGCCACGAGTAGCGCCAGCTAAAGAATAACTTAAAAGTAAGATAATATAATGAAATAATATGAGTAAAGAAGTATATTTTTTTTATAAAGGAACTCCTTATAAAAAAATTTATTTTGTAGATTTGTCTAAAGCAGATGAATCTTTTCCTGACATTTATTGTATGGTTCCATTTTATAACGATGATAAGATTTAGAGATACATAACTCAATATTATTTTAATATTACATATAAATATAATGGCATCTGAAAGTCAAATACTTAGTAGAACACTTCGTTCTGTGATTATATTTTTATTAGTATCATTACCCTTTACATATAAGCTCACTAATAGACTATTGGGTGGAATTATAGGTAAATTAGCTGATGCGTCCGGTTGCCCAACTGGTCTTGGATTGTTTATTCATTCACTCGTCTTTGGATTAATTATTTACTGTTTTATGAAGTTTTAGTTTGTTAAAACTTAAAAGCGAAATTGGCAAGTGGTTTACCTTTTTCTTCAGGGAGTGGTTCAGGAGCTTCAGGAACAGGAAGAATAACAGGAACTTTACAGCCCGCAGCTACTGCGCGTCTCCTCGCTTCAATCATATCTTCCACTTCCTCATTCATAATATTAAGACGCATTCTACGATATGAGGGATTATTAGGATGAATAATAACAATATAGAGGTCAGCTACTTCAAGTCCATAGTATTTTTCAAGCATCCATTTATAAACGTTAAGCTGCATAGTGTAGTGCCAGTAGTTAGTATCTGGTAAATGATCCAAAGGTGCAAGACCATTTTCAAATGGATTTTCAGCTTTGATTTCTTTAGAGCGTTTCCAGTCATAGATTACGAATTTACCATCAGATTTACGACGAAATACCATATCAATAGAGCCACATAGTTTAATTTTATGTTCACCTTCGACTGGAGTAATTGAATCAGTAAAGACTTCCCATTCAGAACGGTATGGTTCAAGATCAGGACCATGATCATTCCAAAATTTCATAAAGTATTTCCATTCGATAGAGTTAAATGTTTCAGGCGCAATTTGTTCTGGTGCACCGTGTAGAAATTGCTCAATAGCAAGATGCATAGCGGTACCAGCTTCTGATGCGGTTTTACTATTATCATTCCATTCTTTAATGATTTCCTCATCTGTTTTTCCAAAGTATTTTGAAGCCGCCCATTTAGTGGGATTCTTGCGCATCCTAATAAGATTTTCTTTAGGGTTAAAATGACCAAAGAATTCGTGAATAAATCCAGTACAAGAAATATTTCCTTCACACGAGCCATTTACATAGTACTTGTGGGTAGGTTCGTGGAATCGAATATGGTTATCGCGTGGATGAGTATATTTACGAGATAGGTGTTGCCAGGGTTGGAAAGGCATTGTATTACTATAATATAATGCCAAGGATTTAAGCTGTTTAGATAATATTATAAATTCAAAATTAATCTTGAAGAAATTATCTATATATTATAGACATATTTAAGAAGATGATTATAAATCATTGAATCAGTGTGCTCTCGATTATTTTCATTTTTGACTCTATAATATATATAATTATTTTGAATAGAATTATTAATTTCATTAATTATTTTAATATCATCTGTTGGTCCATATTTTTCATAATATGCTCTAGATGTATATGTCATTGTATTACATTTAATATTTGACATATATAGGCCGATTGATATATCATCTGGTAGACTATAATTAAGTTTATGTATATTATCAAGTATATTTTTAACAATGTCTGGAGTAAATATTATACATACACCACTATAAAGTTGCGTATTAATTATATGCGGGTCTTTGTCATAAATAAGAAAAGGGCTAAGATCGTGACCACCAGCATAACACGCTGTTTTAGGGCATTGATCTAATAATAAATTAATACGATTTAAATCCCAGAACGTAGAAATATTTGTTCTTATAAAATAATCATAACTATAATATTTATTGATAGCATACATAGCTCTTAAGGTCTTATTAAGTATACTATTTGGTTGTATAGCAATATCATTATAAATAATATCAGATTCGTCAGAATCTTCCAGTGGTACAGACAGTTCTTCATATACAAAAAATACTTTTATATCTGGATTAATATTCATATATTTCTTCCATATCCTTCGAGCATTCTTATAATATTCTGTATTATTTGAAGCAATTACTAATAATATACATTTATAATGTGTCATATTAGTATTTTATTATAATATTTCTTTAATTGGCTTATCGCGCTTAGAACTTAAATCCTGCAAGTTCCATAATGAAACGACCAACTTTGTTCTCACCCTCAATCATACTTGTTGTAAGTGAACGAGTGCCACCAAGTTCAGATGCCACTGCAGCAATCTTAGTGCTGTAGAGTAGATATTTGCCAGCATTGCGTGCCGCCTCGACAGTATCTCTGAAACGTTTATCGTGTTCCCAGCGATATTTGAGAGCATCCATAAGGGTTTTATCTTTGATAGGAATCCATTTAGCATCATCAAACACAACGCGATATTGATTGAGATGCGTTTTAGTCATCTTTTTTCTAACTTCAGCGGCTTCTTCAGCTAGAAGCTCAAAGTCACGTGCGGATTCTTGCTTGACTGACTCAACACGACGTTTTAGTGCGAAGTCTTGATGAATCTTACCAGTTGTGCTCATTAGGTCTTTTGCTAACCCAGGCTTATTAGATGTCTTGAGTTTCATAGCTGCTAAGTAGTGTTCAACTGTTGGGTATTTAATTGAGGGATCATCGGGATCTGGAATGGGAAATGGTGCTGCTAATCCAAGCCAACGGGCAACATTGGGGTCCTTCTTGCCTTTATCATCCTTAATGCCTAGAATATCTGCCTGACGAGCATCAGCTCCAAAGCGGAATACTTCAACTTCACCAAACTTCTTATCACGTGCTGGAAGTTTAGCACCAGTTTCTGATACAACCTCTTCCTCTACAACTTCCTCCTCGCCATCACTCTCCTCTTCTGCCTCTGCAGCACCTTCATCCTCTGCGGCTTTCGATTCAGGGAGAGTAATTTTAGGCATTTCAGAAACACCAACTTCACCAACACGCTTGAAGATAAACCAGCGATTTAGGAAAGAGAATTCCTTCACAGCATCTGGCATATTAAAGGTTTTCTTGCCCTTCTGTGCCATTTCATAACTGACATCAAAGGTATTTGTACTGGCATTCAGACCTAGCTCCGCAAGATCTTTCTTATCAAGTAATTCAAACCCAATAGCCTTGAGTTTCTTCTTAAGAAGTTCAAATGGTACAAGGTATTCTTTGTGTGTAGTACCAATACTGATGAACTCTACATCAACTGCAAGGCCAATGGAGTCATCATCAGGTAGTAATTCCTCTTTATCATAGTCTTTGGTGATAGACCAGATAGGGGTATCTTCAATCTTACCAACTTTAGAACGTCCTTTGTCAATAGTACGTAGAAGGTTGAAGACTTTATCGCCGTCGAAGCAGCAACCAATGAAGAGTCCGCCAATCTTAACAGTTTCAGATAGATTTTTAATGAATCCGTTGAGCATAACTTCATTTTCAAAGAAGTAGTGTAGGGCAAACATACAGGCAGCGATATCAGCGCCAGCACGGAAGGATCCAGCCATAACGCTTTGGACATATTTGGGTACAGGACCTTCTGGTTCAAACTTGCCAAAGATAGAGCGAAGGATATCACGTTCCTCTGGAGTAGCACCAGCTTCACCATTTACAATATCTTTGGAGCTATTACCAATTACAAATGCCATTTTAGGAACACGTCCCCAACCAAACTCCATAACCGCCTCAACATAACGCTTATAGGCGCCATCATTTGGATTTGTAATATTTTCACCAGCTGTATCAATGCCAACTACATAACGAGCACGATTGAATAACCATTTAAACAAATCACCACCTTTTCCGCAGGCTAAATCAAGAAGATTCTTGTTACCACCCTTTAAAGTGCGTTTTAACAGGATTTCGTTCTTGATATATTTATTATGGAAGTCAAGCATACCTTGTACAAGTGTAAGGTCTTCTTTAGGGGCTTTGCGTTCATAGTATTTTTTGGCAACCTCGCTATCTTGGAATTTTAGGAGGATTTTGGATTCTTCTTCGCTGGGTTGTTCATTGCCACTGCGAATCATTGATTCGGTGACTGGATTGTGAATAGAGTCCCATACATCATTAGCAACGCCTTCATCGTTCATCATACCAGAGTATTTGATGGGGCCTTTCTTAAGGGAGGCGCGGATAAGGCGTTCTGTTTTGTCGTGACGAATACGCGTGGGTACCCATCGCCATCCAGGTTCACGAGAGGGATCGTAGCGCATTTCAACAATGCTGCGATCTTGAATAGGCTCTTTTGAGTCCTCAGTACTGACATAATCTTCTGCGGTTTCAGGATCAGTTTCAATGGTTACATTACAGGTATTGGCCATTGTATCAGGAAACTCCATAGGATTAAAGAGTGATGGTTTGTATTTATTGCCACCCTTTTCTTTAGGAAGAGATTGTTGGAGTAGAATGGTGCTACGAGGATTATCAAATGCTGGATCTTTATCACTGCCAATGTAGAGGCGCATAGTTTTATATTGAACAGTGTTTTCAGAAGAAGGGTGAATAGTGGTAGTAATTTTGTCAATGGTTGGAATATTGGGATCACGTTCAAAGTTAATGAGGAAATCAACAGTATTATCTTTGGCAGGTTTCCATTTAAATTGTCTGGTCCAGCGTACACCAGGACGTTCAGGAATAGGATCTGAATTAGTGGTAATAATTAGACCATCTGTATTATAGATACGAGTTGTATCAAGAATATTAGCACACGCTCTAAAGATTGTAGCATTATTAGCAGTGGCAAACTGGAATCGTTTAAGGGAGACAATAAGACGATTAGCATCAGTTACACCTTTGGAAATAGTTTGAGTATCATCACGCCAGTCCTCATACCACTTTCTAACTGAGTTATAGCGAGTATCTGCCTCATTATCAATTACATCGTCCTTGTATGTAATGAATGGATTAGGTGCTACATTTTTGCCGTCTTTAGAGTAGTAGATATCGAAGATAAGGAAGTGATTGATGGCACGGTTATCTTTGGAGATAGTGACCCATTCGCCGTCAATGAGTGATTCAGCGCATTTAGTATTTTTAAGGCCTGTGCGGTAGACATTAAGACTCATATCGATAAGGAAAAGTTCACCTGTTTTATCGACGAATCCCATAGCGCGTAGGCCATCGGCTTTATCGGTTACATTGTAGCCAGCACGGATATTGGGGATATCAGGGTCAATTTCTTCGGTCATATTGCGTGTTTTAAGGGTAACAGGGTTGACACCGCGAAATTTTTCAGAGCCGGTCATAGTTTGGTATTCGGTTCGGACGGCATTGATGACAGAGTTGCGGATGAGGAGAGAGTTTTTCTGGATAGCACGTTGAACTTCGCCAACGCCGCCAATAAGCGCTTTAAGTGCCTTATCTGAGGAATCAGTGTATTCTGTGTCGTGGAGTAGTTCGACTTCAACTTCATAGCGTGGTGCTTCTTTGAATACGTTCTTTTGTTGGAACCCAGTAACCCATTGAAATTCTCCTTTACCAGGAACGCTTGGGGTTTGACGAACCATTGACATATCAATGCGAATGCCTTTACCTCGGAAGGTCCATCGACGAAGTAGTCGGAAGGCTTTCTTTTGATTTGCCCAATTTGCGAGTAGGCCAGCTACACGTGGGTCATCTTGACTTAATTCCTCTTCACGGCGAACCTTAAAACGAATATTGTACTCTTTCAGATCGATATTACTGTCAGGGAAAGCGCGGTCTTTAAACATAGCGCTAAATGTTTTACCCTCGAGTGTATCATCTTTACAATATTGTTGAAGGACACCAAGGCCTAGAAGTGATAGACGAATATGATTCGGAGTGATTATACTCAGGCGATCATCTTGTGGTACCACTTCAAAGCCTTTATTACGAAGTCTTTGTGCAATTTGAAGAAACGTAGTTGAATCAACAACACCTCCAACGCCGAAGGTAGTTTCTAATTCAAGCTTTTTATCCTTAAACCAGTCTTGGACAAACTTATTAATAAGTTTGGATTGTTCAGATGTCAAGTCCATTCTTAATCTACACTATAGCTATAAAAGTACCTTAAGCTTTAATGCCATAATATGAGATAGCATCTATATCAATTTTATTAATAAGTTTAATATATATGTATAAGAAAAATATATATTAAATGTATATTCATTGATATTTAGACTATATTTAGATAGTTTCAATATTATTTGTCATCCACTTTGTAAATACTTTAATACAGTTTGCGCGGCCAAGCCGAGCACCAAGAACATCTTTGGTTAGTTTCTTATCTGTTTGCTGCCAGGTAGGAAGTAGAGATAGTTGTTCAAGAATTTCTACTTTTGTTCCGTCGGCTTCAGGCCACTGGATAATCCATCCAGTTTGTTCGATGGTCGAGAGCCAGTTAGCAAGGATTTTATGAAGATCTTGGGCGTGTTGTTCAGAAGGAATTGCAACCCATCGCGCTCGATAGTCTACCACCCATACAGGATATTCTTGTTTCCAATTTGTGGGGTCAGAAGAGAATACAATTTCTCCCTTGAGAGAACTATCATATTGTTTCTCGCCTTCCTCTATGTTTTCTTGTACAGCAGATTTCATTAGAACGAAATAGATGTTCCGCATTAGTGAGATGCCAGTAAAGAGTTCAATATAGTCTTTATCTTCAAATTTAGTACCGTTATATGAGGCACCTATAAGATCGTGAATTTTTTTACGTTTGCGTGAGAGGGATGTATTTTTGAGTTCGTCAGTTTGTTCTTGAAGTTTGGTAGTATATTCGATGATTTGTTGAAGGCGGGCTCCTTTAGCAGAGAGGGAATAACTGCTTGGATCTGAAATACACGCATAAAGGCTCACAATACCAGATGGATTTAGATTGAATGCGGTATACCCTTTAAGGCCAAGTTTATCGAGAGAGGTTTCTTGGGAGGATTTGGCTGATTGAATCTCAATAGAATCTAGTGTTCGGTTTCTATTGGGATTATTCTCGGAATAAGAGATGAGCTCTTTAAAGCTAACATTCTGATATTGTTTAATGGGTGTAGTCATTTCACTTACCTAATAATAGTCATTTATGCTTTAAGTCCATCAAATTTTGTCTTTAAGTGGTGGCACTTATTTTATCGTCTTCATCGACATAGTTTTCATTTTGAATACGAATAGTTTCTAATTCTTTTAGACGTTCAGTGTCTTCTTGACGAGTCTTTAAACAAAAATCTAGATATTCTTTAATTTGATTGAATGTTTCTTGTGATACAGTCGATAAATCAAAAAAAATACCATTTGAGTTTTCCGTATAATTTACTTTTGTTTTACGAATAATTCTAAATAATTCTTCCTGTTCAGATTTTACAAGAACTTTAATACTTTCAAATACTTTTTTGCGCTCATCATAGTTAGAGGCCATTTCTAATTCCGTAAAGATGTTCAAAGTTTATTAACAACCGCAGTTCTTATTCAGCGTCTGCCTCTTCGTCCTCTTCTTCCTCTTCACCGTCACCTTCCTCTTCTTCTTCTTCCTCCTCGCCTAGTGGCTCTTCACCCTCTTTGGCTTCGACATCCGCTTCGACATCCGCTTCGACATCCTCACCTTCATCATCGCTTTCACCGTCAGTTAGACCAGTAGCAGCATTGCCTGACATAACCACTGGCACTCTCGCATTCTCATTGCCAGATTTTTTAGCGACAAAGATACCACTGGCAAGAATGTATGGATCGTTAATTTGGAACTTAGAACGTTTTAATTCAACTTCAACCGTATCACCAACTTCAACTTCCTCATATTCTTCGCTGCCAATATGAAGATCGCGTGGAACCTGAATACGAATTGCTTTACGATAATCAATATAGAGACCCATCTTATTCTTACGAATTACTTCACCAACTACTCGTACACCATCAGCTGGATAAATGACTTTACCCTCAAGCTTAACATAATATACAGCATCACCTGTAAATCGTGCTGATTCAAAGTAACCCATAGAACGAGAAAGAAGCTTTATAGTACCGGACAGGACAAAACCTTGTTCAGAGCATTTTTTCTCCATCACTTCCTTAGCCTTTTTTTCTAAGAGCGAATCAACTGTACTTGTTTTGATTTCATTAAATTCACTTGGAATAATACTAATTTTTTTTTCAAAGAAAGCTGTGGATTCCATTCTTCTGTTTCCTAATATCCTTTTGGCTTTAGCTTCTCAATTTTTTATATTCACCCCCTATTTCTTACCAGGCCTAAAAGTACCCTTGTGCCCCGTATAAAATGCTTGAACTGGGCGGAAGAACCATCTCTTAGCCTGTATATTATCAGCATCTAGATACCGAATCAATATATCAAGTAATGTACACGCACGAGTTGAGTTTTTAATCTTTCTTGTTCCAAGTATAATTCCTCGACTTAAATCAAAATCTGTTTTACCTGCTGTTTTAAGAATATCGCCAATTTGTACGAGATTAGCAATGTGTCCAGTCATTGTACTTACATTACCACATTCTTTACCTCTACCAATTTTCCCACCGTCACTAGGTGGTTCAGCAGTTTTAAAAACAATATCACCATTCTTTGGTACAATAAACCCATATGGTTCACCAGTTGTTTTGGTATTAATACTAAAAGCTTTCATTTGCTCAGTTTTATCACGTTTAATGTCATCTACAATTGATTTCAAACATACCTTTCCACCCTCACATAAATATTGTATTTCTCCCGTCTTAGGATCTATAAATCTATTAACTAGAATCTTGCCAAGTGAGTACTGATTTTCTCTTATACATTCTAGAACATTAAGGCTTGTGTTATATACTAGGAAGGTTTGTTCTTCAAGAGTTAGCCATTCATCCCAGAAATAGAAGAGGACGGCTTTTCTGAATGATTCTGGATTTTTAGCGGATGATTTTTGGAATGAAGTATGAAACCATTCTACCATTTCCAAAATCTGTCTATACTTATCAATTACTTCTGAATCATCATGGGACACTTCTAAAATACGTTGTTCTATTTCACCAGGCGGTGTAATGTACTTAATACTAGTTGATAAACGCTGGCACCATTCAGCAATAGCAGACCAAATTCCCTCGATTGATTCACGTGTATTTGCCTTTTCTTCATCTTCTTCTAACATTTCTGGCATCTCATATTCAAGTGGAGCATACAAATCACGCTTAATAGGAAATTTAGCTACACGAATTGCTAATGGAATTGTTAGGTCAGCGTATACGTTTGGTTGGAAAATATAGTATCCATTACAGAAACGGATATAACCAGTAAGATCGCCATGTCTAACTTGGAAACTCTTATTATCCACGATATCTGTTAGTAAATCAACTGATGCTAGACGTGGAACATCTGCAAACATATTCCATAAATCTTCAGACTGATAATATGGTTGTTCGGCAAATAAAACACGAATACGCTCCTTCATACGATTTACACGCCAACGAGCCGAAAATTCATCATATGTTGAATCGTCAATCGCTAACTCTTTAACATTTATAATCGGTTTACATTTGTATTCACAAGTTTCTATCCAATCACATACTGCAGTAAATGACATATCATTAATATCAACATCTTCTCGAACCTTGCCTTGGGAATCAATCTCAGTAATAGGTAGCTGACCTTTAATGACGATGGCTTGATTATTAAGATTACAATCTACCGCAGCAATCTTCATCGCACGCGTAACTCTTCCAACTAGAACGGCCTTCTTAAACCCAATACGATAACTGTATAAATCCGCGGTTTCACGCGAGTATTCACTTGGTGGTAGTTGAGCCGCATATAAGTATACAGTGTTATTTCGTTTTTCTTTAGTGAGAGCGCAATGTGAAAGGAACCGAATGGCACGACCGAGAATTTGTTCAGTTTTATTCAAGTGAAACCAGGAATCGATGACGTGTGTTTCACGAACAAAACGTAAATCAATACCTTCTGAAGCGATTTGTGAACCTATCATAATCTTAATTTTAGAACCATCCGCATTATCAAATGCACGTTGCGCACGAATAGTTTGTTCATTTCGTGGAGAGAGAGAAATATCACCTGTTAGAAGACCATAATATGCTGGTGTAAAGTCGTGATTTGATGCTGCGCCCATAGTGTGCTCTTTTTCTCTTTTAGAGCATAAAGCGCATTGTTTACCGCCTGGTGTTTGTGGACCATTTGCTAACATACCCACTTTTCTACCATATGGAGAATAACCATTCGCCTCTAAAGCTAATGCAAGAGGTAGAGCACCACCATTTACAAACCGTGTATATGCAAAAATACAACCTTCAGCTGTCTTAACACGATTTATTAAGAACTCAAACTTAGGACTATACTTATTAAGTTCTCCTACTCCTAGCCATTTAGCACCGCCTTCTTGTTTGGCTCTGTAGCGTACTTCCCCACCAGAACTTTCACGTGTAAAAACTGTACCAAGACCATTGATATCAGTTCGAGCTCTATATGCTTCTACAGTGTCACCAGATGTATCCTCTGTGGCAGGTACAATAATATTACCAGCGTGAACAAGTTTTTCTAATGCTATAGTACTTAGTCCCTTACCAGGTGGAAGAGCGTTCATAAACGCTAGAGATGCCTTTAAGGTATCACCACTTAATGTAATAGGAACTAATGGCAGATGTTCATAATATGTTGTATCTTCAACTGGAATAGCTGTTCCACGTGGATTTGATTCAGGATAGGATGTGAGGGTGGGTATATTTTTAGGAAAAAGACGAACAGGGAAAGAAATTGGATTTTCACCTCGCATAAAACTTACATATCTCTGAGCGATATAGGAAATCATTTTATTACCCTTTTCAGTGATATTTCCTTCTTTATCAAAAATATCAGCTTCAGTAACTGTTGCCTGTTTATCATTCATTAGAAGCATATTGAGCATAAAAATAATTTCTTTATAAGTATTGTACATAGGAGTAGCAGTAAGCATACAGAACTTCATACCTTCAGAGTACATAAGTACATCACGTAGGTATGGCGTAAGAATTTTACCGCCAGCGGAGTCACTTTCTTCGGCCTTGCCACCAGTGGCTTTATCATCTTCTTCAACAATATCACGTAAGTTATGGGCTTCATCTACAATTAGAAGTTTACCGCTAAATTTTTGTCGAATATATTTCTTTTTAAGTTCTGCTTTAAGTTCCTCAGAGGCACTAGTGGGTATACCTTTAAGAGTATCACGAATAAAGTTGGCAAATGAAATATACCCAAACACCTTGTATCGTCGTCTAATTGCTTTACTTACAGCCTTTTCTATTTTCTTAGGGTCTCTTTCATATAGTGTATTTGTTAACTTCATATATGTTGTCCCTGTACATTGTGAGGCTGTATTGGGTTCTGAATTCTCGCCAATTACAACTTTAGAGATATCAAAGATGGTACGAAAGAAGCCCTGTTGAATTATTGGTGGGGCAACAAGAAATACTTCATTGCGTGGATATGTTTCAAGCCAGGCTTCTATAATCTGTACTGCTGTACACGTTTTACCGACACCTACGCCGTGAAATAGAAGAGCTGACATATAGGGTGTTTTAGGTGACATAAAATTAGCAACGAAACGTTGAACAGGTGTTACTTCAAAAGTGGAATCATCCTCGCAGGGATCAGTACGAGGTTTCCAAGTAGTTTGCAGTGATTCAGCGAATTCTCTTTTAGCAAGAAGCTTTTGAAGGAACTCTGGATCACGTACATCAGGATATGCGCCTGTTTCATATTCCCATTGTGAAAGACCAGCAGATGGAAATAAATTGCGACGTTGTAATTCTGATAATATCATATCACGCTGTTTGAAGTCTGTAGTAGTTTCCCATAATTCAATCATTTCATCATTAGTTACAGCATCAAGATTTGACCCATTATTTGACAGAGTAGTTGAAACAGATGATGCGACTGACGCAGCAGATTTTGCATTATTATTTGTAGCAGCAACAGAAGCAGGAGCATTTTCTTCTTCTTTCTCTTCTTCCTCTTCTTTCTCTTCTTCCTCTTCTTCCTCTTCTTCATTATTGGCAGTACTAGCTGATGTAGCAGCTGATGCTATGGCATTTTCTTCTTCCTCTTCCTCTTCTTTATTATTGGCAGTACTAGCGGATGTAGCAAGCGATGTAGTTGCGGCATTTTCTTCTTTCTCTTCTTTGTTGTTGGTAGTACTAGAGGCTGCTACTGGAGCATTAGGAGCATTAGGAGCGTTAGGAGCTGCTACTGGAGCATTAGGAGCATTAGGAGCATTAGGAGCTGCTATAGGAGCATTAGGAGCTACTACTGGAGCATTAGGAGCATTAGGAGCGTTAGGAGCTGCTACTGGAGCATTAGGAGCATTAGGAGCATTAGGAGCTGCTATAGGAGCATTAGGAGCTACTACTGGAGCATTAGGAGCTGCTATAGGAGCATTAGGAGCATTAGGAGCATTAGGAGCTACTACTGGAGAGTTAGGAGCTGTAATAGGTAGAGCGGCATTTTGATTAATATTTGAAGACAAGGAAGGAGGTTGGACGAGCGCAGCGGATGTAGCACGTGCAGTTCCCGTGTTTTCTTGGGAACCTTCTTCATTATTTTCGGCATTAAATGCGTTAACAACTGGAAAATTATAATTTCTAATCCCCGTTGACATTGCTATTTATAGAATAATATTTCATTTTATTTTATAAACGCTTTTAATGGCAATAACAAGATATAATTAAAGTCGATGGACTATATTTATGGTGTAGGATGAATGGGGCGAGGTAAGTCGTTAGTATGAACAGGATGAAAGTTGCGCATAATCTTTCCAGCCTTGAGTAAAATTTCTCGTTTTTCTACATTATCCGGACGAATCTTTGAAGTGGCTTCATCGAGAGTACACCATTTAATGGCTCCAATCTCTCTTGCCATATGTAAATTCTCCATATTCATTTCAACTTCAACTGATGTATTACAGATGGCAATGTAATATTTATGACAATAATGAACTTGATTTGAACCAAAGAATGTTTCTGAGATGGGGTATGTATTTTGAATGATAGTAAAATCAGTACGTTTAAGACCAGTTTCCTCTTGAAATTCGCGTATGGCACAGTTTATATCTGATTCGTGAGGATTGCGGCGCCCTTTAGGAAATCCCCATTCTGGTTCAGTCCATTTTGTAGGATTACTCTTAATAAGTTCACGAAGTCGGTCTTTAATAATAAGAAACTTCTTATCGGAACTATCATAATCGTTTTTATGCGATTTAACATTGGATGATTCACCCCATACACTGTGCCATAGTTGTTCGAATGATTTTGATAGAATACTAGATTGTTCTTTCTGAGTCATACCTCGTAGAAGTCGTCCAAGATATTCATCTTCGTATGGGTTATATTTACCACGAATAAATTCAACAAATGCTAATGAGTCTTTGCGTTGAATTAAAAGAAATTGGATTGATTCATTTCCATTGCTGATAGTATTTGCCTTTGAAAATAGAGATGTTATATTATTATCCTTCATATATTTAACGGCAATAAGTCCATAACTTGTAACGGGTGATAGGCAGTTGCGGAAAACGTGTCCGCCTAATCCACAATTAGTACAATGCTGTATCCGGTTATTAATATTATCCATTTGATTTTGCTAGTAAGCTCTTATAAATCTAATAATTAAAAGTCTTTAGACCTGTTTTCTAAGAGAGGGTAATATTTGTTTTAAGAAATGGGATAGGATAAATAGAATGCAATTTCCACCTAGTGTTTGGGGGCCGTTTTTTTGGCACACAATTCATATAGTAGCTCTTGGATATCCAAAGTCACCAACATACACTGATAAGAAGTGTGCTAAAGAATTTTATGAATCTCTAGCATACTTAATACCTTGTGCAATTTGTCGAGACCATTACAAGGAGCATTTAGCTAAAAATCCATTAACGCCATTCTTAGATTCAAGAAAGGATTTAATTAAATGGACGATTGATATACATAATGCAGTGAATAAGATATTAGGAAAGGCTGAGTGGACAGAGGAGGAGGTTATTATATATTATGAACGTCTGGGTCGCAGAGATCGTTCTCCTGTATGGACAAGAGAGGATATGAAAGAAGTAGATTATCGTTCATTTGTAAAAGGTTTTATAACAGGTTCTGCTATTTTAGCTGGTGTTGGTGGTATAGTATATTTCATTAACAGGCTTTAGGATATATGTAACAATTAATCAAACTATAAAAAGAGAGAATAAGCAGAATGAGTGGCAATAAAGGTATCAATATTACAAAGTATTTGACAAATGGCCCCACAGCAGCTTCAAATTATAAGTCAACTACGGGAACCAATCCAACTATAGGAAAAACTGCAGGGACAACCGCGGGGATAGGCACAGGGAATTATACGACTAAATATAATATAGGCTCTGCAGGTGCTGGAACAGGAAGTAGTATTGCAAGAATCCTATCATATGTATTAGCAATTTTTGTTGTAATTATGGTTATTCTGTTATTTATTAATTTCTTTATTACGCCAATATTCCGATTACGTCCAGGTGGTCCCGGTATAATACCAGTACCTGGATTCGATGATGGTAAATTGTTCTGGAATAAGAACTCAGCTGGCCAAATTCTAAATAAGGATCTACCAATTGCTTCACAATCATTCGGCTACACAATAAATCTTGACGTATTTGTTCAAAATCCACTACAATTCTCAAGACATCCGCGTGTATTTTTTAGTAGAGGTGGCACCAAAACAGAAACACCCAATGGTGATACCTTACTTGGTGTACTAAGCAACTATAATATTGTAGCTGGATTGTTACCTGATACAAATGACTTAATCGTTTCAGTGCTGAATAAGGATAATAATATGGAGTCGGTTATAATTCCTAATATTCCTATTCAGGAGCCATTTAGATTAAGTATGGTTGTAATGGAGCAGGCATTGGAAGTGTATATAAATGGTCATTTGATGAGGACGCGATCATTTGGGGCGCCGCCGAAATCGGTTGAAGGAGATATCTATCCAGCCGCTGGAATTGAAGCAAACGCCGTTCTTGTAAGAAATCTTAAAATATGGTCGCGTATTCTTACAACAAGTGAAATTCGTCAAGCATCGCCAGCTTTAAGTACAGGTAAGAATTTTGGTGCGGGTCGAATGCCGTCATCGACATCATGCTCTACAGCTGCGAGTAATACAATGACGAGTATAGAAAAAGGAATGGACCGTTTTACGAAACTATCGGTTGATAGTGTTTCCGATGCTACTTCAAATCTTCTATAATCATATAATATTATAGGATGTCAATAATTGCTCTAATCATATTTGGTGTAATTTTATTATTAATTACATATTATATAATTGTTTATATAATTTACAAAGGGGCTGGTAATAATGATATACTTACGACACTAACACCTTTATCATCTAAAAAAGATATACTGACTTCTGATATTACTCAGAGCACACTTTTAAGTGGAGCTGGTTCAACTGTTATGGGTTACTTTAACCTAAAAGGTGGTGATCGCACAGTTAAATATCAGGATGGTTATACACAATTAATTCAAGTGGAAAACAACTGGTTTTTAGAGATTTCTCCGTCGCCGATTGGAAAGGATAGTACAGCAGCTCGTCTCCGAGTTCAGACAAGTGACGGCGGTACATTGAAACAAGAAACAATTGAATTGCCGCAAATTCCAAAACAGAAATGGATATTTATTGCTATTTTACGAGATGGTCGCCGTTTTGATGTAATTTATGATAATAAGATTGTAGCCTCACAGAGACTTGAGTATTATCCGGTTGTAATAAGCAGTCCACTTTCTGTTGGAAATAAGGGCCTTGATGGTTCAGTAATTCACGTAATAATTAATGGTACACGTTTAACGCCAAATGCTGTTGAGCGTGAAAGACTCACACACGTAGATACGAATAATACGGTATTAGAAGCAAACTCAATTGATATAAGCTTTCCAGGATTAAAATTATTTGCTCAATGTCCTTCCGGTTTACCGTGTGACCCTATTACAAAACCACCTAATAATAACTTAGTACAATGGAAAACACCATATGCTTAAAAGTTGGCTTATAGAATATCCTTGTAAATGTCAGGAATAATGAATGCCGCCGCTAACAAATCATCTCCAATTGGAAGTCTTGTTCCAGTATTACTTGTTTTAGCCGGTTTAATTGGTTTATACTATTTATACCAATATCTATTTGGCCCTAAGAGTACAAATGCTTACACTTTAATTTCGGGTACTCAAAGTGCTAATATCGATCCATCCAAACCTATTACGATAACATCTGATAAACTACCAACTATCTATGAAGGAGGAGAATTTACAATTTCTACTTGGATTTATATAACAAACTGGTCTTATCGTACTGGTTTTAATAAATCCATTATCAGTGTTGGTGGACCAAACTTTGATACGATTCGTGTCTATTTAGGTGGAAATAAACCCAAATTAAGTGTCCGTCTCCAAACGAAGGATGCAAGTGGTGCAATGAATGTGGTACCCTCTGGAGCTACTGCAATTAATGTAAATCTTGGAGCAACTAAATCACAGGTTCCAATTGAATCACTTGACAAGGGTACTCAGAATGCTACATTTGGTATTTTACAAACTGACTCTGGATTACTAGATGGTTCACCATTGTGTGATCTACCTGAAATTGACCTCCAACGATGGGTAAATATTACAGTATCAGTTAATGGACGAACAGTTGATGTATATATGGATGGTAAGTTAGCCCGTTCTTGTGTATTACCATCATTCTTTAAGGTTGATGCAGGCGGCTATTCAGCTAACTTACTAGCGTACGGTGGTTTTGGTGGACAAATTGCTACTACTACGATGTATGATTCCGCATTAAACCCAGAGGTTGTTTACAAAAATTATATGGCTGGGCCTCAACCAATTACTAATATTGGACAATGGTTCTCTTCATTCTTTGCTCCAGGTGTTAGCATTTCAGTTATAACTAAATAAAGTCTAAACAGCCCAAAATAAATAATACAAATTAATAAGAAGAAATAGATGGACAACGCTAGATTTAATCAACAGTTCAATTCTGGTGCGCAACCCGGTATTATACCGCAAGTCCTGTTTGCACTGGCACTTGTTGTAGCCCTATATCTGGTCTTACTGTTTGTTGAGATCATTTACAAGTATATCAATCGTTTATCTATGAACAGAACTAAATTATTACCATACACATATAATACCGAGGATAAAGCTATTAACATTCCCCAAGATCCTAATGTAAAAGGTTCTAAGCCTGTAAATTTATCGGATAATGAACGATCAGGTGTTGAATTCAGTTATACCTTTTACCTAAATGTCAGTCCAGCAGCATTTAGACAAGAATATGGCCTCAATCATATCTTTCACAAAGGCTTTTCTAGCCAATTCCCTCTTTTAGCACCCGGTGTTTATATGCGTTCTGATACAAATACTCTCCGAATCTATATGAATACTTATAAGACTTGGAATAATTACGTTGAAGTTGAGAATATTCCAGTTTCAAAATGGGTACATGTTGCCATCGTATGTACTGAGAATTCTCTTGAGGTATATATCAATGGTAATCTTGCAAAGAAATTGCCTTTTGATGGCTTTGCCCCATACCAGAACTTCGAAGACATCTGCTGCTTTTCACAACGTAGAATCACTATGAAGCACTCGATCGTACCATCGACAGATGAAAATGGATTTGATGTGTTTGGATGTATGAAGGGACAACTTAGCAGACTAAATTATTTCAGTTATGCTCTCTGTTATGCTGAAATCAATCAGCTAATGAATGAAGGGCCCAATTCTAAGATGGATTCTGCTATGACGAATACAAACATCCCGCCATATTTGGATGATACTTGGTGGGCCCAAGGACATTAATTGGTAGTCCCACAAGGATATTAATCAGAACCTATATTCTGGTGTGGAGGTTTAATTAAAATAAGTAATGATAAAAATACTTAATATGTGAATCTAAAGCATTACATATTAAATATAACAAAATTAGCTATGCCAGGTGGAGGTCTATATTCATTGGTTGCCTACGGAGCACAGAATGTACTTTTAAGTGGTAATCCTGATTTTACCTACTTCTATAAAACATATAAGAAATATACTCATTTTGCTGAGGAGTCTGTAACATTTTCAATGGATGGTCCGCAGGATTTATCATATGATCAACCCATTCAAGTTCGATTAAAAATTCAACGCGTCGCAGATCTTGTTCGTGATATGTATTTCCTATTTGATTTACCCGATATCTATTGTAAATATATTGAGAGTTTACCAACATCGTCAGGAAGAACATCGCAATATAATTTTGCGTGGACAACGCATATTGGGTGTCACATTATTCAGGAAGTAGGATTTTACATAGCTGGACAAAAGATTCAGAACTGGGATGGAGCGTATATGATTGCACGCGCTCAATGTGATTTAGATTCAAGATCATTTCAGAAATGGTCCCGTCTAGTTGGAAATATTCCAGATTTATATGATCCCGCAAATGGACTATATGGTGGCGGCTCTACAGGTACTGGATATCCATTAGTATATAATAATAATGGACAAGCTGCTTCAACTACTACTCCACCAAACATAAATAGACCATCAATTGCTGGAAGAACACTTCAAGTTCCTCTTTCATTTTGGTTTACAGAATCCACATTTGAATCACTTCCTCTAGTTTCATTACAATATCAAGAATGCGAAATTCAAATTACACTACGTCCTATCAATCAGTTATATAGAATAAATGATATAAATGGATATCAAGTTGCTCCAGGATATCAATTTAATCCGTCACCTATTTCTCTACAACCAGAGAATGTGTATTATACGTCTGTATCTGATATTTCTGATATTACAATAAATAATTTTTTGACGGATATTGGTACTCCTAATCCACTATTAAATACGTGGCCTCTAAATCCAAGAATTCAGATGACCTATGTATATTTGACCGATGAAGAGAGAGCACAATTTTCAGACCAACCCTTACAGTATTTAGTAAGACAAATTACAACATATCAATTCCAAGGGTTAACATCGCGTCAGATTGTAGAATTACAGACACATAATCCTATTGAGCGTATGATAATTATACCACGTCGTTCTGATTCTCTATTATATAGAAATCAAGTCTCTAATTTTTCTAATTGGTTAAATCCACTTAAACCACCCTTTATTCCAGCAGGAACTCCAGCACCAGGTAATCCCCCTCCAGCTATACCTTGGCCACCAAATGTAAATCTTACATCAGCGACAGGTAATTTTGTACTAAATGGACAGCGCTCTATTATGCGAGCCTTTTCAGTATTAGGTGATGGTAACTTATTACAGGAAGAGAAACCAATTGATTACTTTACACAAGTGGTACCTTGGAAGTATTTAACGGGTATTCCAGATCCAGAATTGTTAGTGTATCCGTTTGGTCTTCATTCTCCCACAACGCAGCCTGACGGTACAATAAATAGCAGTCGTATTAAATTATTCCAAGTAGATTTGAATGTATACCCATTACCAGCAAATTCATTTTATCAGTATGACATAACAGTATTTGTTGAGAATCTAAACTGGGTAAGTGTATCAGGTGGTACTGGTGGTCTCAAGTATGCGCTATAAGGATAACTTCCGTCTTAGTGAGATATATAAGGGTATAATAAAATCGATACAGGTCTTAGAATGTCAGATAATAGTGACACAACTAATAATGTCGCGGGTTCTACAGACGACAATAGCAATATCACTGCTGATGAAGGCAGTACTAGTTCATTATTTAGTAATTTAACAAACAAGTTAAAATACAATTTACATAAGGCAGTATATGACCCAAATGCTAATAAGTTTATTGAAGAGCAGGCTAAAAAGAAGAAAGCCAGTACTACAACTACGGATACTAACGCAGGTACCCCATCAGACCCTAATAAGTTTAATACTGTACGACTTGTCAAAAAAGTTGGTAATCAGACATTAGATATATTAAAAAAGGTCTTTTTCCCATTTATTGCTCTAATGCTTGCAATGATTGTTACAAATGAATTGATAATTTATGCTGTGCCTATACGCATTATATTCTTCATTGTTACTTTGGCCATATGTATTTACTCACAGACTGCGGCAATTTCATTATCTTTGTATTATATTTTTAAAGGATCCTATAGCTATTATGTAAATAATATGACGGATAGACCGAAGAAGAATATAATGCCAACTATTTTTGCTTTACTTCCAATAACTACATATAAACCTATGTCATCATTTTCTTCGTTCTTTATGTATCCATTTACGTATCCAAAGACGGAGAAGGCTGCTCTCAAGTTGCCTGAAGTAATGAAAGGATATTGGGAGTCTTTGGTAGAATCTTTTAAGGATTTTGATAAGATTAAGAATCTTCCTCTTTTTGTAGAAGATATAAAGAAAATAAAATATGATTTATCACATTTACACGATTTATCAGGTTCTGCTATTAATTTTAAAGCAAATCAAAATAATACAATAGTAGCACCGCCGCCATCTGCTCCACCCGCCGAAAATATGGTTAATAAATCAAACTCTAAACCATCTGCTTCGCTAGCTAATAATTTAAACTCTAAACCATCTGCTTCGCCAGTGCCATCTGCTCCACCAGCTAATAATAATAATAATAATCCTACTAACTAGGATTTAAAATGCTAGCTGGTATGAAAGAGATAGAGATGATTGAAGTATCAGTAGTTACACCAACATATAATCGTCGTATGTTTATTCCAACATTAATCGATATATATAAAGCTCAAACATATTCAAAGGAAAAGATGGAATGGATAATTATAGATGATGGTCGAAGATCGGTAGAGGATTTATTTCAGGAGGCTTCTAAGGAGATACCAAATATTAGATATATTCGCATAGATGAAAAGATGCGTTTAGGGGCGAAGAGAAACCTATTAAATAAGGAGGCAAGGGGATTAATAATAGTAGCAATGGATGATGATGATTATTATCCACCAGATAGGATTTCTACAGTGGTTGAAGTATTTAGAAAGAATCCAAAGATTGAGTTAGCAGGAAGTTCAGAGATGAATTTATATTATCTAGACACGAAAAAGTTATATACAATTGGGCCCTATATGGATACACACGCAACGAATGGTACGATGGCTTGGAGAAAATCGTATGCGGATAAGCATAAATATGATGAGTATGTAACAAAGGCAGAAGAAATAACATTCCTAGAAAACTTTAAACATCCTATGATTCAGCTAAATCCTTTAAGTACAATTTTGGTGATATGTCATACAGACAATACTGCGGATAAGAGTGAATTACGTAATGAGCATTTGGAGAGAATGGGAACATTTCAATCAAAGTTTAAAGAGTGTGCTTATAAATTGGAGGATTTAGTAAAGGATAAGAAGATACGGGATTTTTATTTGAGTCTATAACTGCCTAAAGAATATTAATAACAAAATATTAATTAGAGAAGATAAATGACAGATGGATTTTTGTATGAGAAGTTAGTAATTTTAAATAATGTATATAATAATACACTAATACCTGGTAAGGCGCTAACACAGGTATCGGTAATTAAAACACAATTATTTCCGCATCAATCAACGTTAGTAAATGGAATGCATATATATCGAGATAAAATGACACGTGGATTTTTATTAGGAAATCAGGCAATTAATGGTAAAATTGGAATTGTGGGAGACCCAGCAGGTACTGGAAAGACCTTAAGTATTCTGGCATATTTAACTAGTCAGGTCGCAACATTTCCGAGAATAACGTGCGAATTAACACATAATTCTTCAAAGTATTTTTTCTCGCACGAATTGTATCATTTATCAGACGCATCATCGACGAATTTAATTATAGTTCCTCATAGTTTATTTGGTCAATGGAGACAAGAAATAGCACAGCATACTACAATACCATATGTACCAATTGAAACAAAACGTATTATTCGAGGTACGGATTTAGCACAGAGTATGGTAAATAGTAATTTTGTATTAACGACGAATAAGTGTTATAAGAATGTACAAGAATACGCTGTTCAGCATGGTATTCAGTGGAATAATGTAATAATAGATGAGGCATCATCAATATATATAAATTCATCGGATCCACCTCTAAGATTTCAATTTCTATGGTTTGTAACTAATAATTGGATACCACTTATATTTAAAACGCCATCGATTGTTAAAAGTAATTTATATTATTTAAGAGACCGAGTTAAATTAAATCAAGAATTGGAGAAGTGGTTATTGGATAATATAAATGTTCACTATGAGGGTCAATTGGTATCATCATCATTTTTAAAGGAATATATTCCATTCTTTCATCAAAATAGAGGGAGTATTGTAATAAGAAATTCACTGGATTTAATAAAGACAAGTATTAATTTGCCAGTAATAATGAATAATGTATTACATTGTAAGCCGAATATATCATTGAATTCTCTAATGAGTTATTATTTAGCGCGTAATATAGAGCCGAATATTAATTCTGAAAAGATTCCTAATTTATTTCAAGCTTTAAATATAGAATTTAGAGAGTTAGAGGATTATATAGTAAATCAGCCAACAGTGAAGCATAATTTAATTAGAAGAAAAGTAGAAGAGAGTGACTGTGTAATTTGTTTAGAGCATACTGAGTATTCAACAATAGTGAACTGTTGTTATAATATATATTGTGGTAAATGCCTTTTAAGAAATATGATAGTTAATCAAAAATGTCCAACGTGTAGGGAAGTATTATTAACGAATAATATTTGCTGTTTAAAGTCGTTAACAGAAGAGGAGCGAATTTTGGCAAGAAATAAAACGGAAGTTTGTTTAGATATATTAAGTAATAATAAAAATGGAAAATTTATAATTTATTCGTCATTTGATAATATTTATTATCAATTATTCGAAGAGATGGATAAATTAGGTTTAAAGGCAGAAAGAATAGAAGGCAATCTATTTTCACTGCTTAAGACTGTAAAGAATTTTCAGGAGGGTCGAACAAATATATTATTTGTATCAAATATTGATTTAATAAGAGGGTTATCATTGGCGGCTACTTCGCATCTGATTTTTTTCCACGAACTACCCGTTTTCGAGTTGAAGCAGGTTTTGATCCACTCTGCGCAGCGGATTGGGAGGAAGCAACCCCTAAAGATAATTCAATTGAATTCTGAGATTCAAGTTTAACACCAAGAGTATCATATAATTTACCTGTTTGATGTGTCGCCCACTGAGTTACACATCGAAAAGGAATATCATACTCATTTGATACACGGTTCATCTCTTTCCACGCATTAAATAGAGCGGATTGTTTGGTTAGAACAAGTGTATATTGTAATTCAGATGGTTCAGGAATTTTGTTAGGTTTTTCGAAGCTTTGTAGGTGAAGATTTGGATATTTGAGTTTAAGTTGATAGGAAAGAGGAAGAAGATTCCAACATTGATGAAAAAATGCCCAAAAGTCCGCACGATCACTCCAGCGCAAGTAATTCAAAATTTCTTCATATATTTCAAATGGCATTTTCTCTAGAAAGAGGGGTAAGTTTTGATGAAATAATAGGCCAGCCAAGTTAGCATCTTTAGTTTCAAGATCTAGTTCATCATTTTCACCCCAATTTTCAAATAAAGTAAACCACGCTGCTCTAATCGCTACATGAATATTTACATCAAGATTCGTATCTTTTCCTTGTGTATACATACCATTTTTATCATTATATATTAGACTTTGCGATACTTTTCGAATATCTCCTAATTGATATAGTGAATCTGGAATATCTTTCTTAAAGAATTCAATAAGCTTCTCCTTCTTGGGCATATTTACATAATGTACACAGCAATATTTCAATAGCTGTTGCATAATACGTCCCTCTAAAATATTACAGATAAGAATTAAGGGACAATCATCTACAAAGTTTCTTTTAGATTTAAGATAATCTAGTAACTCTTGAAGACCACCCTTCTCACCCTGTGATAAACCATCCATTTCATCTAATAGCACTGCTCTACCATTAGGTGTAGTTGGACGAATCCATTTTGAAACACCAGTTTCAATAAGAAGAGGCATAATAGTTTGTCTAAAACTAGAACCTGTGCGTGTGTGGCTGGCATTAAATTCTTGAATCCAATATTGGGCTTGTTTAAAAACTCTATATACCATTGTTGTTTTACCAACACCAGGTGGTCCAATTAGAAGAAATGCGGGATGTGAACGTGTTTTTAGCCATTTTAGCATAGCTTCTTCTATTTCTGGATGAAGGCACGCTGTATCACTTTCAGGTAAACTGGTGCGAACCATACTAACATCTCTATACTAATTTTTCTTTACATTCAGACACAATCTTAGACCGCTGTGGCAATAAGCAAATTTCGCCAAAGGCTAAATAGGCTTGAATCTTGTTTAGAAATACCCAGCGGTTGGCGGCAAACGGCTATTTTTAAATGCCCATTGGTCTAACTTTTATAAGTCCCTCAATTGCGTTTTTGCTTTTTTTTTTTGCTTGGATTTATACTTTTTATCAATGTTTTCATAGTATCTATAAAAAAACAGAGCTGCATCAAATTCATCAAAATTAAATGTCTCTTTTATATCATCAAGTTTAACAAGAGCATACATATATGCGGTATGACTTTTGAAACGAACAACACTATATTCGGCATTTAGAGCCTCCATTAAATATGGTATTACATTCATATCTTTCTTATCAAACTTTACAACGGGTTCAAATATCTTTTTAAGTGTTTCATCTGAATCAAATATTGGTAGATATTTTTTAGAAAAGTCATATGATAATATATTCATTTTATTTTGCCAAATAAATACATCTTTTGTAAGATCATAAAACCCAAATATAGTAAAAAAATCTGGTCGTTTTTTTAAATGTGAGAATTTATCTGAAGCTTGTTCAATTTGAGCTTCTAAATCTTTTTCACCAAAATTATTAACAATTGTAAATAGTGTTTTATCTTTTTCTGTCCACATTGTTCTATACTTATAATATAATTTATGCTATTTATTTTAAAATATGCCGTATGATTAAGAGAGATGAGTGCTGCTAATATTCCTCCATTTAGCAATATGACTCCAAATGTGAAAGTATTATCTGGGTCAACAGGGGCAAAATTATATAAGAATACTACGGATAAGAAATGGGTAATTAAGAAATCAGAGAAAGGTCTAGGTGGTTTTGAGCAAGTTAAGACAGAATCTATCGTAGATGATATATATCAAGCATTAGGTATTCCTGTGCCTAAGCATATTCTGGATATTCCAAACAAAGCACTAATTCTTGAATATATTGATGGTAAATCGCTTGCAGATGCTACATCTGCTGAACTAGCAAAAGCAAAAGAAGAACTTCAAAAGGGGTTTATTGTTGATGCTCTTTTATCAAACTGGGATGTTATAGGATTATTGGAAGATAATATTTTACTTCCAGCTGATGGTTCGCCTGCAGTTCGTATTGATAATGGTGGTTCATTAACATTTAGAGCACAAGGTGGTAAGAAGCCTTTTAATAAGGTTGTAACTGAAATTGATACAATGCGTAATAAGACAATTTCGCCACAGGCTGCTAAGATTTTTGGTAATTTGACGGATACTGATATTGATACGCAGATTAAGACAATTATTGTTCCAAATTATGAATTAATTTTATCATTAACGCCAGATGAACTTAAAGAAGCTATGAAGGCAAGAATGGATAATTTAATTGAAAGAACAGTATGGACAAACGCATCTGCTTTCAAGAATGCAGTAGAAACAACATCAGAGCCTGAATATATTCCAGCTGTACAAAAAGCATTAATAGAATATTTTAAGGCAGGATGGTTAAAGAATTTTAAGGTAGGATGGTTTAAGATTAAGAATGAAAATAAGGGTGCAGGAAATTCAGATGAACAATTATTAGCATTTATTAATAAAACATTAAAGGATAATGGGGCAGTTATTAGTGGTGGATTTATATTGAAGGCAATTGGATCATTTGTAGATGAAAAATCTGTAGATATAGATATTTATGTTCCAACTGTTCACGCAGAAGATTTTAGAAACATAATGACTAAATTATTTGATTCTTCAGCAGTAGTAAAACATGTAGTATCAGATTCTCCAGGTTCATTCTTTAAGAAAAATGGTATTATATCTGTAAATAAGTATTCAAAAGAAGCACCAAAATTTGCGGAGATGGATATTATAGAAGTAAATGAGGATAGAACACCAGTAGATGTTGTAAAGAATTTTGATTTAACATTTTGTGAGAATTGGTATGATGGTGAGAATATATGGATGGTATATCCTAATCACGTTAAGACAAAGGCTGGATTTTTAGAGAACCATTATTTGAATATTTTATTTACAGGAAATCCAGTATTAATTGGTCGTATGAAGAAATATATTGGGCGTGGATTTAAAATTAGTATCAATAATCCAGTTACAAAGAAAGCTGAAAATATAAGTAATGGTATATCAAATGGTACATTATTCCAACAACAAATTCAGAATTTATCTAAGGCAGCTCCTAAGGATACACATTATGGCTCCTATGGTTCATATGGTACAAAACCCAAATATCCTCTTTTAAGTAAAATATCATTAAATGATATTGATAATAGTATTAGACATATATCGCCTCTTAAAAATGCTACACTTAATATTAATATGTCGCCTACAAATTATCCTAATACGCCTTTATCTAACTTTTCTACTAATTTTAGCAGTCTTACACAATTTAATATTGAAGCTATAAGACATTATACAGGTAATGGTTATAAAATAGTTAATGAATTTTTATATACTGATAGGCGTAGTAGCTATCCAGATCAGAGTATGATATATAAACTGATAGGAGATAAGTTTCCTAGAAATATGGGTGAATCTCCAACTCAGTATTGGAATAGATTAATCTATTATTATTTTGTAAATTTATACAATAGTATACAAAAGGCGCCACACATTAGTTATAAACCAGTTAAATTATATAGAGGTACTAAGACATGGTATTTAGAGGAAGATGATTGGCAATTTTCCTATATTAATTCATTTTGCTCTACAACGAATACACAAAGTATAGCATTATCTTTTGGATTTGGTTACAATCGTACTGGTACTAATAAAATATATGAATTTTATGTGCATCCTAACTGTGGATATATAAGTGCTAAACCAATATCACATCATCAAAGTGAAAATGAGATAATATTAAACCCCTATAATAGATATATATATATTAATGAAAATAAAGATGATGGTGCTAATATTATATACAAACGCTACATTATATTACCATCTGATTTAGATATACCAACTACATATCCTACATTTATGTCTTGGAAAAAAGAAATAGTAGCTAGGACAAAGATTGTAGAAAATAATAGAGACGAACCACCAAATTATGGCGGAAGATTACAAGTTAAAGTTCCGAATCCAGAAGTATCAGGTAGATATAATAGATATAAAACATTAGGAAAAGCTACAACATTTAAAAAAATGAAATCACGCCAAACAGCAATAAAAGTTAAGCAGAAGGTTCGATCTAGAACTCTTAAGATGAAACCAAATAAGGCAAATACTTCCAAGAAACCACTCCCTAGTGAGGCGCCGACTATAACCGAACCACATAACGCAAATACTTCCAATAACTCAACTTATGATGAAAATACAATTCGCAGATTTACTGAACCACTCCCATCATTCCCTGGTAAAGCTCCAACTAGTGCAGAGTTGGATACCATTAAGAAAATGATGTCATTCTTTAAAAATGACAATAAATAATAAATAGTTAAATTATAAAATATATTTATATATTTTTATCAAAATTACATAAATATATACTGTACATCTAGAGCTTGCGTTAACAAATAAGCAAAGCATACTAAGCAGGGCAACCACTACCACTACCACTCCCACCACCAGGTGCAACAGGACCATTGGGAGATATACAACTCTCACCGTTACTAATTCCCTCCCAAGTTAAACCAGCTGTAATAGTACGTTGGCACAATTCAGCATTCTTAGCAGCAGGGTCAGAACTCTTTGTAGCAAGCGAGAAGTAATATTCATCACTTGTTGGGACATCGCCTTTAGGAAAGACCTTTATTGAGCCATTCTTAGATACACCAATTGTATCAATACACGAATCTTGTGTAGTGCCATCAGGCATTTTACGTCCGTAATATACTAAGTAGTCAGGGCAGGTATTGATTGTGGTTGGCCACGAAACCGGAGTTTCAGAGAATAACGCTCCTTTTTTTCCAAACCATTTTAAGCCAAATACAATAAAAACAGTAAGAGCACCAATAAGGAATAAAATTCCACCTAGTGTTTGGCCACCTCCTACTAATTTAAATGTACCACCAGCTATTATTGCGATAGCGACAACAATGTAAATTCCTAAATAGATATTGAACATTTCTCTAATATCTTACAACTATTTTATAAGATGCCCAATTACCTTTTTTAGCCGGTCGCATATGATTTAAATAAATATATCTTTAAAGATAAAAGTAAATGAAAATAATGAAATATTTATAAAATATTAAATTATATTAAAACCTATTTAGTAAACAAAACCAGAATAAACAATAAATAAACTGTTTAGAGCTGTCCATCTGGGATGAGTGTTGCGGCGTTTTGCGTAACAGGTGTGCCGATCGCGGCCGCAGTACTGGCAAGAACACCACCAAGAACCTCAGGGATGTAGAAGGTATTGTAACCAGAATCGCCAACGCTCCAAGTACCAGCGGCTTGGCCTAGTACGCCAAAGCTAGTTACAGATGTAGGGAATTGCACAGTAACTGGACCGAGTATCTGTATCTGACGGAAGGCGCCAGGAGTTCCAACTGTCGTGCCAGCAGAGGATGTTGCAACACTTGCAATCACGGTTTTACCCATATCACGTGCGTAGCCAACTCCACCAACGAATGCGCCTGCAATAATCGCACCACTTATAGAAGTAAAGGGCACCATTACAGCGGGTGGGTAGTTACCAACATAGTTGCCACTTGTGGCAACCATTATGTATAGGTTGCTGGTGGTAGTAGCAAGAAGTGCTCGTGTACCGATTACACGTTGTCTTAAGAAGCTCTGAGTGGAGGACATTTTATATTCAGAGCTTAGAAAAAAAACACAGGAGGTGGATAGAATGTCTTCAACAGCCGGTGATCCAATCCCTGATTTTCAACTCCCGTATACCGCCTATGGTTATGGTGGTCAAAATGGCAGAGTCAATTTTAATCTTCGCGAAGGCGCTGGTGGTGCTCCCGTACCAGATTCGGCTGGCTTCAGTTATCCCCAAAAAACAGAAAAGAGCTTTTCAAGTGATATGCTCCGGGGCAACTGGGACCATACAGCTCTTTCTGACGCATTCTTTACACGTAAGAATGCTAATTTGATTCAAGTCGAAATCAAAAAAGAGATTTACCGTATGAGTGGCCCCAAAAAATACGTCATCGATGACCAAGATGTAGATGAACTTAAGATGGTTATGCGTGCAATGTATTTACAATATGCTAAAAATAATGAATTTAATATTGAAGGGCAACTCAACGAACTTAATCAGCTAGTCATTAAATGGTCCGCACCCCGTATAATGTCTGAAATTGAGCAATATAACTACTATATTAATGACATCTCGCACTTACCAATTCCATTACAACAACCAATGAATATGTCATCAGCTGGTACTCGCTCACTTCCCTTCCAGCCACAGATGTAATGAACTTTTTGAGGTTCGCAAAAATAAGTTTTGAATACTTTTGTTAAAAGTATAAAGTGCGCAATTATAACTAAAAAATATATATCGTTGTATTTTATTTTTAGCTATTCAAAGTATGATTTATTTAGATACAACAGGCTTCTTCTTGCGAGGAGCTTTTCCGCTGGGTGCTTCAGACTTCGCAATTGATACAGAATCTGCAAGGCGTACATTAGACATCTCCTTCCAAGTCTTTTCAAAGTCATCCAAATCGGCCATCCATAGAGAAGAGGCTGTTTCTGCTTCTAAACGCTCAATCTCAGTCTGCTTATCTGTAATTTGTTTATCCATCTCAATTACGGCCGCCTGCTTCACACGATCAATACGCATCTTTACACAATACTCATACGAATCATAATCATCAGGTGCCGCAGGATTTGAAAGAGGCGGGATATTACATCTCTTAAGTCCCTCTACAATTTCACTATCAGATTTCTTCTGAAGTACCAACTTATCATCAAGAATTGCTTGAATGAAACGGCGTCTAGCATCGAGTTCCTCAATCTGTTTCTTAAGTGTCTCAAGGATACTCAGACGACGAGCCTCATACATTGGAAGTCGCTTCTCCACAAATGCTTCAAGGATATCACCAACAGTCTTGTACTTAACAATATTGAAGTCAGTGTCGAAACACGTCATATTTGTAGTTTTCCAAGAGGATTTGAGCTTGAACTTCTTCTCAAACTTCTCAGTATTATCCTTTGCAGCTTCATAGCCATCATCTGTGAAGTAGAGAATGAACTTGACATCGATATCATTGTAAAGATCATCGAAGCCTTTGATGCCAACTGGTTCATCATCATCTTTTGAAGCGCGTGTACCCTTAGAACCAACACTGCCTCCCTTCTCAAGCTTTTTAGCATCTTTCTTGGCCCCTTTTATCTTCTTGTCATCATTTTCGCAGAGCTCATCTAGGAATGCTTTATAGTCCTTTGTCCAGGTTCCAACGGGAAGTTCTGTGATTGTTACAGACTTTTTGTCATTGTTGAACTCATAGATACCCTTTGTTATCCAAGTATTGTCATCTGTGCGAGTAGTCTTACCCTTAAATCCCCACCACCAAGGATCAAGTGGTCGTCCCTCAAGAGTGTCGATGTTGCCATTCAAACGATGGCGGAGTAGACATATAATATCATCTGGTCTGTGAGGTGGAATATCAGTTGAATAACCAGTACCAATACCTACAGAGCCATTGATAGCGAGTAGGGGTACTACAGGAAGATAGTATTCAGGCTCAACAAATTCACCATCATCATCGATGTATTTTAGCAGACAGGCGTCTTCCTTTCTAAAGATCTTTCCAACCACTTCCTCAAGATATGTGTGGATATAACGGGGAGATGCTGAATCCTTACCACCAAGTAGACGAGAACCAAACTGCCCCACAGGGCGAAGAAGGTTAATATTGTTGGCGCCGACGAAGGTCTGAGCCATACCAATAATAGTGCTCATAAGGGATGCTTCGCCGTGATGATAGGCAGCGTGTTCTGAGACATAGCCTGCTAGCTGTGCTACACGAATTTCCTCTTTGAGGTTGCGCTTGAAACAACTGTAAAGGATTTTGCGCTGAGAAGGCTTGAGGCCATCGATGAGATGAGGAAGGGAACGGATATTATCTGCATTCGAGAAGTGAATCAGCTCATCATTTACAAAGCTAGTATATTTAGCCTTACCGTCTTCAGGTACAAGCATCTTTGTAGGGTCGTAATGGGAGAGCCACTTCTTACGATCGTCAGCCTGCTTCTTATTGAAAGCAAGATTGATTGATTCATCGGTCTTATCATCCCACTCGTATTTGATTTCGTGGAGGTCCTTGAACCATTCACGGGCCTCAGCTGGAGTGGACGTACCCAACCCCTTATAGTATTTAATCTTCCAGCCACTCAAGGAGTTACTATCCTTCCAGGCATTGAATTCAGGGATAGAGTAGAAAGAGACGGTGGATTTACCTTTGGATGCTTTGAGGATAGGAGTGAGGAGAGTACAGAGGAAGCCAGATTTCATAAGACCAGGCCATTCTGCGTGAAAGAGATTCATAAGTAGACCCTTAATATGAGAACCATCGTGATCCTGATCCGCCATAACCATTACACGACCATAACGAAGTTCAGATACATCTTTGTAGTTCTTACCTTGCTCTAGTCCAAGAATCTTCTTAATCGCAGTGAGTTCTTCATTGGCATTAAACTTTTGGATAGTAATATCACGTACATTGAGTAGTTTACCGCGAAGAGGGAATACACCCCACTTTTCACGGCCAACCTCTTTGAGGCCAGAGATAGCGGATGTGGCAGCTGAATCTCCCTCAGTAAGGATGAGGGTACATTCTTTGGATTTGGTGGTACCAGCACAGAGTGCGTCTTCAAGCTTAGCCATACCACGAATTACAGTACGCTTCTTGCCATCAGTCTTTTTGGTATCGCGTAGATTTTTGGCTTCGAGTAGGTATTTAGCTTCGTCAAGTAGGCCTAGTTTGTTAAGGGTTTCGATGAGTTTGCCACTGTACTCGGCGCGAGAGCCAAACTCGGAAGCGGGTGTAGTAAGGAACTCTTTGCTTTGGCTATCGAAGGATGGATTTACGATAGTGGCATTGATGAAGAGAACAACAGAGTTCTTGAGTTGTCCTGGCTTGATATCGACCTTCTTCTTTTTAGCGAACTCACAGAAGTCAGTTAGAACTTTGCGTGTCACAGTTTCGACGTGTTTACCACCCTTCTTGGTATTAATACCGTTAACGAAGGAGATATGTTTATCTTCAGGAAGATCTTCATCATCGGTGTAAAGATGGCGTGAGAGAATCACACCAATTTCCCAGCGAGTTCCGCAGCTTTCATATGCGAAGCCGCTGGCGCCAATACCATCACGAAGGAAAAGCTTGATATACTTTTCAAAGTTATTATTGGCAATAACAGTGCCATTCCAGGTGACTTTAACATCTTTACCGACGAGTGCGGTGAGTTCAATGACGCGGGTATGAAAGACGGCAATCATATCATCAGAGATGCCTGAATCTTGAAATGCACCAGCGAATAGTTTGCGGTCAGGGATAAATGTAATCTTTACAAAGCCTTTAGAGGATGCCGCTTTTTTGACAGAGGCCTTTTCAACTTTGGTCATATTATCGTACCAGCTCTGGCTATACTGTTTTCCAGAGGAAGGGCAACGGATATCGACAGTAAAGAGTTTTGAAAGAATATTTGTAAGTTTAGCACCATAACCATTCTTGCCACCTACAATTTTATCTTCTGTTTTATCATAGTTACTTGAGGTAAGTAGATGACCAAAGATGAGCTCAGGAATCATTACATTAGTTTCTTTATCTTCTTCGATAGTGATACCATCACCATCGTTTTCAACAGAGATAAATGTGTCGCCGTCTTTTGATGTAACTGAGATATCGATGTGTTTAATGGGTGTCATATCAGCAGTGCTGATAGAGCGTACGTATTCGTCACGGGCATTTACAAGAATTTCATCGAAGATTTTGTAAAGACCAGGGTTAAAATTGAGTTTCCGCCAAACCATCTTGTTTGAGGAGGCGTCATAGATCCAGCGAGTTTCCTCATTGGTCTTGGTGCTGCCAACATATGTATCTGGGAGTTCCAGGATATGTTGGTGGTGAGTGTGCTTTTGATACTTGCGGGATGCCATTCTTGGAATAAAGTCTTGAACGAGTGTTTAAATTGCGTTACGGCTTTAAATAGGTCTTGAGTTTAAATCAAATTTCTTTGGATTATAATTAAGTATTTAATATATTTTCTTTTAACTTCTGATATAATTATAAAAATTTGAATTATATATTTGTATATAATATTATTGTACGCATATACAAGATGAACGCTAATGAGATAATTTCATCCAAGATTCTATCCGATGTTGAAATCATCGCAGATATATATAGTATTGTAAAGGCGGCTGGTTTGGCAGCAACTAACGATAAAGAGGTTAAATCTTTACAAAAAGAAGTTTGCACAATAAAGCCAGATATAATGGACGTAATACGTTTTAGTAAATGTAAGCCAAGTACTAACAGTTATTCAATTGAATATGATGCGAATGATATTATGATTGTAGGTGGGGCCGCACTAAATGGATTGAAGTGATACATTCATCATCTCTGTAAAATGCGCAACAAGTTCATCATTTCGGTAATTATTAATATATTTTATTTTTTTGATACCTGCGGCAAGTAAGATTCTACAGCAAATAATACATGGATAGTGTGTAATGTATGCGGTACAGTCTTCACAGGAGACGCCGCGTTTAGCGCAATCAGAGATAGCATTCTGTTCAGCGTGTACTGTTGCTTGTTCGTGTCCATCGCGCATAATTGACTGATGTTTACAACCAGGTAAAAAGCCATTATAGCCTTGACTGACAATACGGTTATCTTTTACAAGAAGGCATCCGACTTGTAATCTATCACAGGGGCTTCGTTTAGCGGTAACTTGAACGATTTCTTTAAAGTATTCATCCCAGGATGGGCGATGGTGGTCACTCATTAATTTAAAATACAGTGCTGGAATCTTAAATTGTTTTTATAAAGCAGATAGAATGTCGAAACTATACAGAAATAAATCTAAGAAGCGTAATGGTGGTGCGGCGACAGTTATGCCGTTAAGCTATTATAGTCCAGATGCTCGTGAGCCATCTGCAGGAGCAGGACGTGATTTACTTGGAGCAATGCCACCAATTGGAGTTCGTCCAAGGATTGGTGGTAAACGAAGTAGACGTCATCCTAGAAAGAATCATAGTACAAGAAGACACTATAAGGTAAAGGGTGGATTTGTTCCATCGGTAATGGATGGTTTTGTAGCGGCTGCCTCAAAATATATTGTGCCTTTAGCATTATTTGCTGGGTATAAGCTTATGACGAGAAAGGGAAAGAAAGGATCTAAGCGAAGCACTCGTCGCCGTTAAGTGCGTTTGGAAGGGGGCTATGTCAAATTCCGGACAGCCGGACAAGAAGTGAAAATTAATAGTCTAAAGCCAGAACTGACAATTAAACACAATGAGTCTCGCCACCACGTCCTCCTGCGCGAACGCAAATGGAAACCTATTTGAAATCCGTACCGTACAATCTGCCGCCTTTCGAACACTAATTGAAGCTCTCAAGGAGATTCTTACCGAAGCCAATCTTGAGTTCGATTCAACTGGTATCCGTGTAATTGATGTTGATGAAACCCATACTGTTTTAACGTATTTACGTCTATTATCTGATCGTTTTGAGTATTTCTATTGTCCATCCAAGTATGTTCTCGGTATTAATATGATTTACCTGTTCAAGCTTATTAAAACTCTTAGTAATAATGATAGTCTAACACTATTCTTGCCTGAGTCAAATCCTAATAAGTTGGGCATCCGTGCGGAGAATGCTGAGAAGGGTACAACCAATACGTGGATGATGAAGTTATTCGATACGAATGTTGAGAATATTGAGTTTCCTAATATTTCATTTACGTCAATTATTCATATGCCCTCTGCGGATTTCCAGAAGATCTGTCGTGATTTCAATGCTCTTGCCGAGAAGATGGAGATTACGAGTTCAAATAATGATTTAATTTTCCGTTGTGTGGGTGATTTTGTAGATGGAGAGACGGTTATTATGTCAAATAATCAAGGTGGTATTGAGGTTGAGCGTAGTACAAATGAGATTGTACAAGGTATGTTTGAACTCAAGTATCTAGTACTTTTTACGAAGTGTACGAATCTCTGTACTAGTACTCAAATTCATTTGAAGAACGATTTGCCACTTGTGCTAAGATATATGGTGGCGAATCTTGGTGAGGTGCGTTTGGTATTGGCTCCGCAGAAGCAGAAGACGGAAACATCTGGTCGTCCTCAAAAGGTCTAAATACTATTTTAGTAGTATATGTAGAATGGATAAAAAGATGACTATTTTTTGACTGAGAGGATGCGAGATTTGGAGTATAAGATTGCGAATTGGGGTGCTTCAAACAGTCAGAGTAATCCTGGGGCTGTGATGGAATTACGAGCAATGAAGAAGGAGCTTGAGAAGATTAAGAAAGAATTAGGGCTTTAATACCATTCTTCTCAACGTTTTCTTTTAAGAATTGAAAGAAATAAAAATATTAAATATTTTATTTTCTTTTAGTGGGCACTTTATACTTTTAGCAAAAGTATTCAAAACTTATTTTTGGGCACTTTATACTTTTAGCAAAAGTATTCAAAACTTATTTTTGGGCACTTTATACTTTTAGCAAAAGTATTCAAAACTTATTTTTGGGCACTTTTTCCTAAAAAGTGCATTACATCTTCTTTTGTACAAATGGTGTGTACATAATATAACTATCACGAATGGATACACATACATTCGAGTTAAGATTAGAGGGATTATTAAACTTTTGAGCATCGGTATTCCAGACTTTCACAATATTGAATCCACGTTTAGGGCTGATGGAAATACCATTAATACGATTTTCATTATGGCCTGAGAGGGAGCCAAGCATAGAAGCAATAATATAATTTAGATAGGTCTCAGCAGCATCTTTCTTTTGGCAACGGAAAGAATAACATCCACCGCGAATATGATGATGACTCTCCCAAAGAGGAGGAGAAGGATCGCGCATCATAAAGAACATTCCATCAGACAGTGAATCCTGTTTAAGGGTATCAATAACTGTCCAAAAGTCGCTCCATGTTTTCATAGGGCCAAGATTAATAAATGTATTAAGAGTCCATTTTGTCTCTTCTGGAGAGTGGAAGTAAAGTGTCCACGGGCCAGTAGGAATAGCCGAATCAGAGTTCATATTGGAAATATCAACTAGAGAAGACATCTTGGATAATATGAACAAGTACCTAAGATAATAGGAGGTGTAATATCTTTAAGTCCGCCTTATCATTCAATTTTTATATATTTCTATCATATTATTCATCTTTTTTATTTTGTTCTTCTTTTAAAGGAGTATTCTCTGTAGGTCCTTCTATAATAGTATTAGTAGTCTCTATACGTGTGTCATCTTTAGTATCATTAACTACATATAATTTATTACGTTTAATAATAATAGAATTCTTATTATCATTATAGGTATTAAAGTGTTGTTCTTCGCCCATATCATCTATGATATGAAACTCAATATTATCATCAATGTTAAACCAATGTTTAGTATGTGCGCACCAGCACATAAACACCATATAGAGTGAAGGAGTAATATTAGAATTAGTATAAACTGTGAACTTTTCAATAAAATCATCAATTATATATTCGATCGCTTCACTTGGCTTATTAGCGTTGACTATTTGAATTTTAGCAGATAGCCAAGAAAATTTAAATTGAGTATTATCATTATCACTATTATTAGAAAGTGTAATTGTATTGTCATAATTATCATAAAGCCATCTAATATTAACCATATCAATATTAACCATATTATTTAATGAGAGTGGTAAACTATGTCCTGGTATAAATACCCACATATCATGATAACCATAAAAATAGTCTTTTAGATAATAATATATATTTTGGCATTTATTTTTAATATCACTATATACAGCATTACAATAATTCCATATTGTCATCAACCTAATAAGAAAGTAGGTATTCCATCTTGCCATTTAACTACATAAATATTGTAACCAAGTTATTTAAGTAGTTAAAAAATATATATATTTTTATAAATTTATTATAGTATACTATCTACTTAGTCTTGTAGAATGCGATAGTTTGTGACTTTTCTTTCCAGTATCCTACTGGATTTTCTGAGGGTTGTTCTTCATTATCGATTGTATAGATAAAGTTTTCGGCATCTTTATAGTATTTAGTACCCTTGTATTCTAGTTCTTCAAGTTCAAGGCCTTCTTGCTCTTCTTCTTCTTCTTCCTCCTCTTCTTCTGCTTCTGCTTCTGCCTCCTCTTCTTCTGCCTCCTCTTCTGCCTCCTCTGCCTCCTCTGCTTCCTCTTCTGCTTCTGCTTCCTCTTCTTCCTCAACTAATTCATCATCTTCCTTGGTATCAACTTCTTCTTGTTTGGATACACGAATAGTTGTAGGAGGATATGTAGCCTTTTCAGGTTTATCTTCTGTATCAGAATCAGGAGGAACACTACGATCTTCAGGTACATCAGGAATGATACTGGGTGTACCTACAGAGGATTCTGTCAGGATATCTTTCTTGTGAATAGTGTAAAGAGGTTCAGAGATATTATCATCTTCACCAATTACTTCATTTTGTAGGGGTTGGCAGTCATCATCAATCCAGGGATCTCCTCGTTTTTGTCCGCCAGTTTCATTGATAAAGATTGCACGATTTGGGCGAGAGAATCCTTCGAGAACATCAAGACGACTGAGAATATTATTGAGAGTAAATTGTTGACTATTGACATCTTGAGTAAGATTACCAAGGATACGACTAAAGCGTGATAGCTCATCGCGTTCATCATTTGTACGATGAGAGGAAGGATGCGATTCATCAGAATCAGAGAGATTAGTCAGCCAATGTTCAAGTTGACTAATCTCTTTTTGGATATTGGACATAGTAGTCCGAATAAGAACAGAGCGAATAGATGACATCTTGGAATTCATTTTAATATGTGCTGATTTTTTAAGTCGGCATTATGTCGTCAAATTTTATAAATTTAGGTGTCAAAATAGAGCTGAAGAATAATAGCAGAACTTAAGAGATATTTGGACTATGGTATTTCTCTAAGCCTTAATTTTAAGATTGATACATGCATCAAGAGTAGATTCCCAAGCCTTGAGGGGTTTAGTGCGACGAAGGCGAAGTACTTCTTCGGCTTTTTGTAGGCGTTCCTTAACAGTTTCAGTAACGCCTTTTGTTAGACTGGCATCATAGAAATCAATAGGTTTAGTATCCATAGTGGCAAGAATACTTACCATAGGTGGGAGATGGATATCAATGCGTACTTTGTGTGAACGAATTAGTTGACGATATTCTTGGATGGATAGATTTCCGCCAAAATGTTTAAGAATATTGCGAGCAGGAGCGGGGTGTATCTTATTATTACATGCCTCGCCATAAACACGGTAGAGTAGTGCACATTGTTCCCAGCGTGTATGAGAATCTTGGCGCATATCAAAGAGATAGGCGCACGCACACTCAGGGGAGCAGAAGTTACCAGTAACGGTTAGATATTCACCAGTATCACGAACAGGTAGTACTACAGGACGATTAGTAAAGGTATGACAGCACCAGAAGCAAGCAACATCTGAGGTTTGTGGGATAGTTTTAACTTCGGTTGCATCTTTAAATTGAACAAGGAGTGATGATTTTATATTATAATAATCAATTTCTGTTTCCTGTATATTTGTAGATGTATTATTGGTTGTGGTAACAGCGTCATTGTTCTTATGTTGTTCATAGTTAATAGGTAATTGTTCTATGGTTAGAGGTGTAATAGTAGTATTGTTTTGAGATTCAAGGCTTTCAACGGTTTCGTAGAATGGGTTATCGAGATGCATATCGTATGGCATAGCCTCAGTTGGTGGGCGAGGATCGTATATAACGGGCATATCATTATTGGGTACATCTCTACTTTGGATGGGTAGATGAATAATTAGTGGGCGACGAACTTCGGTTAGAAGACTGCCTTTAATACCGTCAGGTCCAACGGTGGCAACAACGGGAAATTGTTTTTTCTTGGTTGTTTTCTTAGGTTTCTCTTCTTTAATGGGTATTTCAATGGGTTCTTCTGTTGGTTTTATTACGGCGCGTTTTCCTCGACCTCTTCCACTCATAGTATAGTACTAAGTAGGAAATGTGCTAAAACGTTTAGGTTGTTTAGCATTTTGCCTACTTAAAGCCGCTTTAAGTCCCCATAATCCCTATATTACTGGAGGGTATTTAAGCCCTATTTACTCATTTAAAGTAAGATGGCTGTTGATACCTCCTTCTGGTGCGAACGTGTCAGAAAATGTTTCTCAATGTTCTTAAAAGATCCACACACTTTACAGCATTTACTTCTATTTGGCCCCCCAGGCTCTGGAAAAACAACAAGTGCAGGATGGCTAGTCGAACAGATTTGGGGTAATCGTAAATCTCTAATGTGTATTTCAATGAATGCAGCAGATGAACGTAGTTTGGAATCTATTCGGCAAAAAGTATTCCCTTTCTTACGAGTTGATTGGCGCGTAGAAGGTGAAACTTCACCGCGATTTCTCATTTTAGATGAATGTGAAACCCTAACGGAAGCCGCGCAACTGTCCTTACAAACTATTCTGAATTATGACTCCAAAGATATCTGTGTAGTTCTTATCTGTAACTCTCAAAGCAGAATTCATCCAAAACTTCGTCAACGCCTACTTAAGATTCGTTATGATCCGCCAAATAGAAATAATCAAGTAACAGATATTTTTACAGCAATCACACGCGGTGACCTACGACAAACAACCCGCAAATCAGATATAGAATATCGCATTTGGAAATACATTCATTGTCATCCATCACAAATAATAAGTATAATTCAAGATGATAATGTTGATTTTCAAGCAATAGTATCAGAAATTCTTTTATTATCAGATATATTCTCAATTATGGATAATGAACTGATAAATAAAATTAATTTAATGTATCCGCTAATTATTGATAGTACTATTCTACACGATGAAACTGAAGAGCAGATATTGGGTCTAATAAAGCTATTTAAACGAAAATTTGAAACCAAAATTGCGAGTAATTAGGGGGTAGGATTTAATTCAAATGGCTAATTATACTAAGACAGATTTACGAGTTTCCACGATGGTTATTACTGCACACTGGGGGACGCAGATTAACCTTGATACACTGTTTAATGCCCTTCGAAACGTTATCATTCCAGTTTGGTATCCTGATGTAGGTATCCTCAAGTTTGAACATAAAAATATGGTTCTTGGCGCAAGCTATAAAGATATCTTCACTAATCGTAAGATTACTTCAAAATCCTTCTTTAATCAATCAACAATTGTTTTAAGGAGAAAAATTAATATTGGAAAGGCAGATGAGGGATGGAAGGAAGTAAATGTCAAGTTATTTGCGAATGGTGGTATTCAAATGACAGGTGTTACATCTGAACCATTTGCTCGAGAGGCTATTGAGTGGCTACTCGCACTTATTAGGACTCTTCCTGAAAGTCCATTTGCTGAGAATGCATCAATTGATCGCTTCTCTGTTCAGCTAATTAATACAGATTATGCTCTTAATAAGTTTATTAATCAAGATGCACTTCATAAACTACTAATTAACGAGTATAACTTGTTCTCAATGCTTGAGAAGACAATTTATCAAGGTGTTAATACTAAGTTCTTCTATAATACAAAGAATCCTGGAAAAGGAATTTGTCAATGTGAGAACTTCTGTAAGGGACAGGGTACAGGTGATGGAGAAGGGGAATGCAAGAGAATTACAATGAGTATCTTTCGAACTGGGCGAATTATTATTACGGGTGCTCGAGAAATTAAACAAATTGAATCAGCATATGATTTCCTAAATAAAGTGTTTGATAAACACCACGCCGCAGTTCTATACACACCCAATACAACATAGATAAATATTGCGTTAAATCTTACAGAACAGATTATTTTTTATTGACAGACATAGACAATGGCAACCCCGGTCCCAAATACCACTACCCCTTCTAGTGCAGCCCCTGTGCCCTCTTCTGCAAACGCCGTGATTACTGCCACCCCTACAGCCTCTACGGAAAGCCTACCTGGTGCCACCACACTTCTTCAAGCAGCCAAAATCTCTTGTGAACAAGACCGAGCTATTATGTTAGACTACTTTCGTCAAACTGCCAATGGCACCGCTTTCCTTGGCGAAGATCCTGAAACCAAAGAACGTATCCTTGTAAAATCTAAAGAAGAGTTTACTTCACTTATTAAGAAACTCTATAAGGTTGGCGACGATTTCATTATTTTAACTGAGAATTCTTTATACATTGTTTCTGGTAAAATCCAGAAACGTAAAGTGAATCTCGCGAGTCTTCAAGAGGCATACGACGCCAATCTATAAACCTAAATCTACTTATACATTCTGTCAAGTTGGTAAGAAACCAACCATCCAATTCCTGTAAATAATGTATCAGTTGTGCTATTTAATAGATTATCAGGATATGGTTTTCCTCCAGGCCATAACCCAGTAAAATATGTATTTATAAAATTCATACCTACTGGCGTATTCTCAATATATTCAAATAATATATGAATTATAATTGTCATAGCGAATGACAATGACCAGAAATAAGCTATAACACCTGCCGCAAAATGTAGTATTGAATATTGATCAAATGCTCGTAGACCCATTCTTATTATATATTAGGAATGAAATTTAATATTGTAGTTAAAGAAATTATATTTCTAAGTATATTTTTTACAGCACTCGCTTTATACTTTGACATATATCGAGAACAACACGTACTATCTTTTATTACTAACCACGTTATCGCATTATTATTAGCATTAATCATTTCAAAAATAATTTATGGATTTATCGCAAATATGAAATAGACTCATATATTTATATACATTATAAAAATTGAACGATATGACCGACTAAATATATAGTGTGATAAAATGTCATTAGACGAGCAAATCTTCGAACCAAATGTCATTATAGTCGGTGTATTTGGTAGTACAAATAAAGTTTCAGAACAGGATCTCCAAGATAACACTTTAACATTAATTCTACAGGAATTAGGACGTATGCCAGACAAGATACTAATTCCTACAGAAGGAAATTCATCGATTTATATTGATAACTGGGCAGAAGCACTTCATATTAAGACACAAACATTTCAGGCAGATTGGGTAAGAAATGGAAAGATCGCACAAATTATTCGAGATGATAGAATTGCTAAAGAGTGTACACACGCATTAGTATTTCTTGGTCAAAAATCAACTAGACTTGAAAAGTTTGCTGAAAAGTTATGTAAAAAAGGTAAAACGGTATTTACATCATCTCATAATCAGACGCTGTCGCAATTTGAGATGTCACGTTGCGAACCTTCCCGCCCATCGAAGGCTTTAACGCACGCTCACAAATCAAGTAAAGGAAAAGAGCAGACGTTGCTGAAATTCCAAAAGAAAGAAGAATGTTAAAGATAACACCAACTAACACACCAAGGGACATCTTTGTAGTAGCAAAGATCCATACACCACCTAGCAGGCTGAGTGCAGCCCAAACAGCAAAGATACAGAAGAAAACATAGAAATAGTTGCAGATAACAGTGTCAGGGATCTTGTCGGTCCATTGAGTCGCTTGCATTTTTCTATTAAGGCCGTACAATTTTTACACGATTATAGAATCTGTTAATTCCAATCTATATCCGGAATTACGAAACCTTTAATAGAAGATGTCAACTACTGATGATAATATTCCGCCCTGTGCGAGAGCTAATGTATGTGATGCTAGCCCACAAGTCGCAGATTATGATAATCGAAATGTTGTAACTAGCAAGAGTGGGGCGCAGCTGGTAACGGATGTGTCTAATTTCTATGCGGCAGCAGCTGCTCATCAGATTAGACCAAACGCTCCGCCAATTTTTAAAACATATCAACAAATGATGGACTGGAGACAAAGACAGAACCGAAGATAATTTTATCAAACTAATATATAGAAATGGCAAGAAAATCAAGATGCTCGTCATCCCGGAAGATGAAACACACTCGTAAACACAAGACTCATCGTCGTAGCACTCGTCGTAGAGGTGGTGCTGATGAGCTCTCAGGTGCGCCAGTTAACTATCACCTATCAGGCAGCTGGCCTTCCCAGATGTCACTCGGTCAAGGTGCGGATTACTTCAAATACCACGAAGGACAGCACGGTGGCGCTGCTTTAGGTATGGGACCATTCCCTGAAGCGGTTTTAAGCCCCGGTCTTCCTGAAGCTCTTCGTGGACCCGCCCATATTGGCGGTATTGATAAGGCAATCGCAGATGTACGCGGCCTCAAGGACCAGGCTGGCGGCAAACGTAGAAAGCACCGCAAGGGCTCTAAGAAACACAGCAAGGGTACTAAGAAGCACAGCAAAAAGCACCGTAAAACACATCGCAGACACCGACGTAATGGTGGTGCTCTAGGCTATGCCCCTTTCCCATCAAGTGGTATGCTCCTCAGCTCCCCAACTGCCTATGCCCAAGCTGGTCTAAACCCTGAATGGAAGACAGATGTAGCCTTTACTGATGCCAAGATCCGTGAATCCCAATAGGCATAACCTATTTAGTGAAACCCAGTAGAAAATAAAAGTGTTGTAAAATAAGCTAAAATATAATTAATATATGAATTTGTATGTAAATTTATATATTAATCTACTAGAATGGCATCAAAAGTAATAAAGCCCGAAGAATATCTTGAAATGGGCCCTCCAGCAGCATATAGTGTGCTAGGGTACATTCCTGAAACTATATATAAAGGAGTCCCAGATATATTTAGCTGTGACCTTGAAGAAAAGCATCTTGTATTAAAAACAGGATTCTCAACATATACATTTCCAAGTGGAAAAACATTTCACAAGGTACTTATTGATAGAAGTTATAAAGTTATTGAAGAAATGGGAAAAGGACTTTCAAATACAACTGAATTAATTGAAATAGAAGGTACCCGTTATTTGCTTAGACAGCCTAGCCGTATGTCAGATGACACATCAAAATTTATACGTGAAGGTTATTTTAGAGAATGCATACATTTATCTATTCTGTCACCATCACCATATGTTATGAAATTATTGGCGGCAGAGTGTTCACCTGATACCTGTGCAATGTTATTAGAATATGTTGAAGGTACAACACTTACTAAATTTCTAGATACAAACCCATCACTAGAAGAAAGGGGGCGTATTAAAACTGAATTAGATAAGGGATTAGAACATTTACATAGCAAATATATAGCACATTTTGATATTAAACCAGATAATATTTTCGTTCCAAGTGATAAATTAAGGCCTCCATTTTTTATTGATTTTGGAAGTTCAGGAAGATATAAAAATGAAAATAATTTAAAAATATATAAAAATGATAATACAAATAAATTAAACAAAATTTTCGGTAGTGGAAGAAAAAAAAAATATTCTAAAAGAGTGAAGAGAACTAAATTTAGAAGAACAAAGAAGAATTATAAATGAGGCCAATCAACTCTAAGTCCATATTTCAATTTCCAAATATGGGCTAGGGCGCATTGAATACCTTTATTGTTATTATATAATATATAGCTACTTTCCAACCACTTTTTATAATAATCATTAAAATCTAAATGATATCCCTGATATCTTGGTTTTTTATAAGTATCGTACATTTGATTAGTTAGTTCAGTCTCCCATAAATTAACTAGCCTTTTTGCGAGATTATTTTCAAGTTTATTATTACTAGTACACCAAGTATCATAAATTGCAGCGGCAAATATATACATAGCTGTTCTAGGCTCCAAAGAGTCAAATATATTATCACAGATTTTTTCAAGTATAGCCAATTGTTGCATTCTAACAGTTCATATAGAACCAGTGGTTGTCAATTTTTATGTAAATAAAGTTCAGTTTGAATGGAGTCTTCAGGGCACTCAGTAGTTCGCACCTTATCTTCAAATAGAGGTGCTAATAGTTCGCGCCCTTGTGTGGCAAAGAGTTTACGTTCCATTGGTTTAATTAATACATCAATTGTAACATATAAGTCTCCACATTTACCAATATTACCAGGAATAGGCATACCAAAGCCAGATAGGCAATATCTATCATTTTGGAAGGAGCCTGCTGGGATTTTGATAAATAGACCATCATCATATCCAGGATGACCGTCAATTTGTACAGTACATCCGATTAGTGATTCCGAAAGAGAGAGAGAAACAGTTGTTTCGAGATGTTGTAATTTATCACCAGAGCGTTTAAAATATTTGAAAGCGGGGTCATTAGGGTCTTCGGCAATAATGATATGAGCATCACCAGGGCGTTCAAAGGCAGGGTGATCAGAACATACTTCAGAAAAAGTGTAAGTTTCTTGAGGGCGTGTACCAGGAATAATTTTAATAGAAAGAGTACGCTTTTCTTGAAGGAAACCATTACCCGAACATTTATCACATTTTTCGTGGATTCGTTCTCCTTTGCCTTGGCAATCAATACAGGGTCCCGTTGTATGCATAGCCATTGGACCCATTTGAACAATTTGAGAGATAACTCCCCGTCCATTACAAGGCTTACAAGTTTCCTTTGATTTAGCGCCACTATGGTCACAATTAGGACAAAAACTCTGTCGATTAATATTTATATCTACATTGTGTCCTAAGTAAAACTGCTCTAGAGTAATATTAATAGTCTGAACGGCAGGGGCGGGCTTTTTACCCTTTCGTATGGGTCCCTTATTAGGGCCAACAGAAGGATTACCAAACATACCTCCAAAAAGATCATTAAGATTAATCTCAAACGGAAAAGGGAATCCGCCTTGGCCTTGCATACTGTTAGGAAAGGGCATTCCATTAAATCCTTCTGGTACGCCTCCATTTTCACCTTCAATAACACCCATTTCATCATACATTTGCCGTTTTCGCTCATCTGTTAAAATCTCACTGGCGCGAAGTATTTCCTTAAATCTCTCTGGGTCTCCACCCTTATCTGGATGATGTGTGCGGGCTAATTTAAAATAAACCTTTTTAATTTCATTACACGTATCAGACTTATTAACGCCAAGAACTTCATATAGTGACTTTTTTATAACACCTGACATATTTAAAGTAAATAGTATATCTTCTTTTAAGTTATCTACTAAATCAGTAGTTGCGTAAATTTGGGGAATATAAAGTCTTTTAAAGAATCAGTTGTAATGACGTCTCTTGTAGGCCAGGAATCAGTATGGAACGAATGTATTAATCAGTTTGATACACCAAGTCATATTTTTATAACGGGTGCGGCGGGTTGTGGAAAAACAATATTAATTCGTGAATTACTTCAGAAATACGCAACTCTTAAAAAAAGACCGAATAAGCATTTATGGGGATATGAATCAGTTGATGAATGTCTTCTATTGGGCCCTGACCAGGATAGGGGAATTCAAACTATTCGTGGACAAGTGAGTCTATTTATTCGACAAAAATCAGTAGGAGAAGAAATATTTCGATGGGTTGTGATTGATGATGTGGACACATTTCCACAAATTTCTCAGCAGGCTTTGCGTCGCCCAATGGAATCATATTCACACATTACACGATTTTTATTTGTTGGAACATCTGAGGAGGATTTAATTCCAGCATTACGTAGTCGATGTATTCATATCGCAATGAATTCTTTAGATATGTTTACATATATGCCTTTACTACTTAAGAATGTAGATATGCCACATCCAGAAAAATTTACTATGGATATGTGGAGCTGGATTGTCAATATTGCTGGAAATAATATTAGTGATTTAGTACGTCTTTTAAAGTTAGTTAGAGATATTCATATTACATTTAATGAAGAAATTACCTTAGATTGTGTAAGAATATTATGTTCTGCTCCATTCTATTATGATTTTATTCCATTATTAAAGGCAATGTCTAGCAAGGACTCTGTCGCAGCAATTAAAAGTTTATTGGTTATTTGGAAACGTGGGTATGCTTATGAGGATATATTAGAAAGTTTTCAGACTATTAACACTATTTTTGGTAATGATAATTTTTCGGATAATATTTTGATTCATAAATTTCTAATCAATTCTTGGATTTCATATTGTAAAGGAAATACAAGTATTTTAGCACTTCAAAACATAGTATACAAAACTTTAAATGAGTCTTAGCGAAGACCCTTTTCTAATAAGTATTTAATGGCGATATCAGAACCCATAATCTGGTCTTCACTCATACGAAGGAACCAGCCAAAGATTTCACGGTCTCTGAGTTCAGGCCATGGGAACGGTACATATACAGTATAGGCACAGAGGTCAAACGGTAAATTACCATCTGTACCTGTAGCAAGTAAGTCTTCTAATTGAATTCTCTTTCCATCCTTCTTACGCATACCTTCAACGGCGGGATCAACAACAATTCCAGTGTTTACATATTCGGTTGAGAGTCGAACAAAGTCCCATTTGGCATCACCGCGAATCTGGTCGCCACCGCGCTTTTGTGCAACGCGAGCATATGTTATTTGAGCCCATTCTTCAAACATAGGGTGTTTAGGCTTTGGAGACCATATAGCACGGAATCCAGGAACATTTGTCCCATCAGGTCCAGCATATGTTTCATCTAAATCAGTGCCGAAGAATACAACCTTATTTTCAGGTAATTTGCCAAATCCTTTTAGTGAAACACAATATGGGGATAACCATAGACCACCGTATTTAGCAAGGATGGCAGCACGAATGTAGTTAAGTTCAGCTTCATTTACAGGACTAATAGGGTCACGGAGACCGGGAGGAAGTTGATCCCAGCCACCTAGTAATTCTGCTACACCTGTCAGGCCACCAATTACTTCAACTCTGTAGTCTTCTTTATTTTGTCGTACGATTGTTTCATAACAGAGATTTAAGAATGGCATATTGAGTGCGCGACTACTACGAGCGCCAAAGTCGAGCCATTGACGGGAGTTGACATCGCTTGTGTCGTAGTATAGCCAAATTGTAGGCTTGTCCATTCCACGTTTCAATAAATTTTTATCCAAAAATGGGTTTTTCTTGACTAAATCCGATGAATAATAGAAAGCATATGTAACTGCTGCGATGAACAGAACTGCTATAACTAAAAGAAGTCTGTTAATTGGACTCATTTACCTACCTATAAAAAGCATAAAATACCTTCACTAAAAATCATAACTTAAAGTTAGTAGGGCATATACTTATAAATGTGGAATAGTATATTAAATAATTGGGATACTAATAGTAATAATGATATAATATATAATATAGTATCTGATTCAGGAAATCTAGTATCAAATAATTTTATATTAACTCAAGTGTCGTCAAAAGATTTAACGCCGAGTGACAATACTATTAAATTGTGGCCACATCAAGAAGCAATGCTCTATAGGATTCGTTATATTGAGAGGGCAAACTATATGTGTAAAACAGAACATACAGAAGCATCTATTGCGAGATATATGGATAAAAACGATGCACCAAAGTCATATGATGTGTGTCTTGGTATAATGAATGACCCACCTGGTTCTGGTAAAACATATGCTATTTTGACACATATTCGCACAGATATAACACCAGGCCCAACAATTATTATTGTACCTCAAAATATTTATGGACAATGGAGAGAATCAATTGAAACTATTTTTAAAAGGCAGTTGAATAAATGTAAGTTTTCAGCATCATATGCGGATATAATGAATATGTATGGGAATCCTGATTCTATTACTCGCTATAAAGTAATTTTGCTACTGGATAGTTTTGCGGAAGCATACTTGAAAGTTCTAAATGATAATGATATAAATGTATGTCGTATTATTATAGATGAAATTGATATTATGGATAAGTTTGTATGTTCATCGATTCAAACAAAGTTTGTGTGGTTAATGTCGGCATCATATACTAATCAGAAGCGTTTAGGGCCATATTTTATTGGAGATCATACAAACGTTGTATGTAAATGTGATGCGGAGTTTGTAAAGAAATCATTGAATCTTCCTGACCCTTCAAATAGAATTATAAAGTGTGATGATGACCATATACAGCTTTTTACAAACATTGTTGATGATAAACAAATGAAAGCACTAAATGCTGGAGACCATAACATTTTAAATCGCATTATGAATAAATCTGGATTAATTACTCCCGCATTATATAAGGATTTTGCTGGAAAGTATTCGGAATATTTATTACAGAAAGCAGATTTATTACCAGAGGCTGAAAAGGAATTAGAGAGATTTGTGATAACGGATGAGCTCACAGAAAAAGAGTATAATATTTTGAGAGATAGAGTTACATTGTTAAAGAAATTTAAACATACCTCATTATTACTTTCTGAAAGGTTACAGACTTTAACAGATACATTTTTAAATAGCTGTAAAGAAACACATTTGGAGGGTGAATTTATTGAAAAGATGGAATCTGATAAGACAAGTAAATGGCTGATTTTTAATGATAATGGTAATGTACTAATTAGATATCAAGAATTATTATTAAAGCGGGGTGTTAAAGCGATTATGTTAGATGGTGGAAATCAGAAGTTGATTGAGAAGACATTGAAGGATTATAAGGAGGGAGATGTACAAGTTTTGCTTCTAAACTCAATGATTGAGGGGGCTGGTATGAATTTGGAGAATACAACGCATCTTCTATTTATGCATAAAACAGAAGAGAAGTTTATTGAACAAGTGATGGGCCGAGCTCAGCGCTTCGGTAGAAAGGAGCCACTAAATGTAATTATGTTATTTAATAAAAATGAATGATAATAAATTTGAAATTATTTAAATATATAATAAATTCTAAGCGAATGAATTTCCAAGCATTACGAATTAGCAATATTATCCAGTTTATTAAGCGGACGCTAACTCCTGATAGCCCTATACTTCTAGGTAGATGGGAAATTAAATATTGTAAGTCAACAATAAATAAGAGGGTTGATTTAGCAAATGAAGACCATTGTGGTATTTGCTATTCTACAAAGTATCATAATCAAAAACATATAAGTCCTGATATAAAAAAAAATAAGATTACTGAGGTTCAATAGCAGGTTCAATAGCAGGTTCAATATCTATTACTTTATTCCTTATAATATAACTAGCTGAAATAGTTAGTAGTGAAAGGTCAATTGAACTTCTTACTATCATAGGAGTATCATATTTATTAAAACTATAATATATCCACATACCAGATGAGAATATATTTAAAATACAAAATATTAAAGAATAAATATTAGTACTTTTTTTAGTATATAATAAATACATAAATATAATACGAGCAATAATAGAGATTGATGTAGCAGTATATGGAATTACTATTATTTGTTCATTCATTAGTAAAAATATATAATAATATTTTAAGTTATTATAACTCAACAATGAAACCCTTATAGGCATCTTTGCCATATTTTTCAGGAGGCCAATTTTCTAATTGTTGACTTTGTTTAGCATCAAACTCAAAGAAATCTTTTACTTTCTCTAAGTGTTTAGTCTGTTCAGCCACTTTCTTCTTTTCAAAGTCAAATAGGGCTTGACGTTCTGAATCATCAAATGGTTTAATAGCTGTATTTCTTTCATTAATTATATCCTCCAGAGTCTTATTAGTTTCTTTGAAGGTTGTAACTTTATCTGCGACTGTGTTTGTAGTAGTAAAGGCAGAAAATATATCAGTATATTCAGGATTAGTAAAGACATCTGATGTATAACCGCCTTCACGCCCTGCAACATTTTCAATGATATCTGTTCCAATGACACTACCTGAAATGTATGCCATTGCTTCAGGATGTAAAATAATTGCACTCGGCTCTGGCTTATCCCTCTTTACAGCTTCTTCAAATAATTTATTAAAGTCCTTCTCATCAAAAGTAGGGGCTTTTTGTGTAGCATTGCCAAACTTTCCTTCAGTTAAGTTGGAGTCATCCGATTTATTTTTAAGCCAATCTTGATAACCGTGACCTTCAGCTTTGTGTGTTTCTTCAAACTGTTTATTGAAGTTTTCATTATCAAACTCTTCAAAAACACGATTAACTAATTCATCTGGTCTTAAATCTCGAAGTTGATCGGGTGATATGACATTTTGTAGGGTTGCACGGCCTCCATTTATGCGTTGAAATGTTTCTGATAAATATACAAATCCTGCTAACATTCCATCAAACTCAATGGCATCACCACCTTTATCAGGATGTACTTGTAATACTTTTTTCTTAAAAGCTTTTTTAAGAGAATCGGCCGTAATATCATCGATTGATATAAAATCAAATAATTCTAAAACGTGTTGAAGCTCAGACATTCTAAATATTAGATTACGTTAATATTTTAGGTTATTATTTTTAGTCGCTTTAAAGATTATTTTTAAGTAGACCTGAACCAATGGTTTAAACCAGAACAGATTCAGTGCTAGAAATGGCAGCATTGTAATTTGATTATTAAAATTAGGTGTATTATAGATATAATAAGATAAATAGATTATACGTATAGATGTCCAATATAAAAATGTAAATGTGCTAAAAAACTTATAAAGTATATAATCTTTATATCCAAACTTATTTCCAATCCAAGATATACTCATTGGTGGATTTGTAGATTCAAATAGAATTAATAGATAATTAAATATTTCTAAGGTATCGATAGACGCATATTCACTATTTATATAAACTATACTTAAAATTGTAATAATATGATGTAAATAACTAGAAATTCTACGTATATAAAATATATAATGTATCATATCAAAAAACATAAATGATGCGAATAAGTAAGATGCTTGAGTATATTCATCAGCAGTAGTCGATGATAAACACATATAAATTATATATAACTGGTATAAAAAACAATTGATGTGACCAATTGTTTCGTGTTTATCTTTATAATCAAGTGCTACATATGTATTTGAATATGATTTTAATGCATTATGTGTTAATAGGCTATTTGATAACATTAATAATCCTGAAATTAGGAACATCTTTACTTATTATAATAAGTATTATCCTTAAATGGGTACTAATAGGTTAATTTTCCTTGATTTAAATCGACGCCATCTGTTATAACTCTTTGTTTCATTTGGTCAAAATAGTTCTGATTTCTAACGGACATTTCAGCACGTTTTCTTTCACGCATTTCATCCATCTGTTTTTGTCTTGATTCAAATTCACGGATGCTATGAAGTTCTGACTGGTTAAATGGATCAGGTGCTTTTTCACGAGATGCCCTATATTGTTCAAAACTTCTTTCGCCAACTTGAACATTTGACACTTTATCTGAAATAGTACTATCAGTTGTATAAGCGCCTCGTAAATCAGTAAATTGGAATCGCGAATTGGGGGCGGCTGTAAAGGAATCTGGTCTTTCACCAACTAAATCTACACCACTGGTTGGATTGAGAGTGAGTGCCATTTCTCCAGGGTGAACAATTAGATTATTGGATTGTCTTTGGCCTTTTTTTGCTTCATCATCGAACATACGATTAAAGACATCGCGATTGAATTCGCCTTTAAATTTTGGCCCAGATGTACGAGAGTCGCTGCCTTTGAGCCAATCACCATAACCATCGGCATCAGGATCAGGTATATGTGTTTGTTCAAAAAGTTTATTAAAGGCATTCATATCCAGATTCTTTGCGTTTAATTTAACAGGTTCGACGTGTTTCCATTTGTCGGCTTCTGAATCTCTACTTGTATTAAGTGTAGTTGGAGCTTCAACGCGCCCGTTAGTATCTCTTCTACCGCCTTTCATGTGTTTAAGGATTTCAGAGAGATATGCGTATGCGCGAGTGACAGCTTCAAAGTATTCTTCAGAGCCGCCTTTATCTGGATGCGCACGAAGTGCCATTTTCTTATAAGCGCTTTTAAGGGCCTCTTCAGTTAAAGCTACTTCTTCTTGTATATTGAGTACTTCAAGACAAGAGGCAAAATAGGACATTGCTTTTTGTTTGGGAGTATCTGTAATAACTTTCCAGCTTGGGGTATTATCGGTATGAGTAATTATTTGGGCTTGTTGTCTTTGTGCGTGGGTATATGAAGAGGCGGTGGGGACATTCATAAGGGATGGGTGTGTAGCACCAGGGCCTTGAAAGTTGGGCTGTAAAGAGCGTGGAACTGGAGAATATTGTTGCTGTTGTTGATGTTGTTGTTGCGGTTGTTGTGAATTGTGTTGTTCTCCCGGGAGTAAAGGGGGTGAACCACCAGAATTAACGGTGGCGACATAGTTAAGAAGGTAGCTATATATTCCAGCCCGTTTGGCGGAGCTAACATATTCCATTGAAGCCAAACAGGTATTAATTATACCAAGTCGTTTTACTGGGTCTTTTATTTGAATGATATTTGTATACATTCGTAAATGAACGGGTTCAATAGCTGATTGGTTATTACCCATCGTTCCTACATTCTCGTAAAATTACTTTAATGTATTTGATACGCAAAATAATATTATTAAGTATTAAAGATGTTCAATGTTATTCCACTTGCATTTGCAAGTTTAATGGCACTTATTGATACAGTTGTGCTATCATTATTTAAAGGGTATAGTTTAGGACTTATAAAATGGCGGGCAGTGGTTCCATTGGGAATGTTATTATATTCATTACATCCATATATATTCTTAAAATCCTTAGAATTTGAGTCAATGACGGTTATGAATTTATTATTTGATGTATTGAGTGATATTTCAGTAACAATTATGGGTATATTTTATTTTAAAGAGGGATTAACAAAAATTAAGAAAATTGGTATAGTATTTGCCTTTATAGGTATAGTATTATTATCATATGATTCACTAAACGGTAATGGTGTAAATACTTAGACCGCTGGGTAAGGTACTAAGCAAATTTCACCGAAGATAGGCTTGAATCTTGTTTAGAAATACCCAGCGGCCGTAAAAACAGGCATTTTAAAATGCCTGTTGGTCTAAATAAATACTTAAATAAATTCTAATATAATGATATATTCAAGATGAGTGGGGATGAAGAACAAAAGCGTATCGAATTAGCTATACGAGAACCTATAAAAGTTTCAGAAGTGGCTGTAGAGAAATTAGTTGAATCAATAGGGATTGATGTAAGTGTTGTAAGTCCTGTTATAGCTAGTGTAGTTACTACGGTTACTACATTAGCTGCTACAGGACTTAAAGAATTAACCCATAAAATGGGGCTGACAATGATTAGTGAAAGTAGTTTAACGGAGGATCAGAAGAAACTTGCTACTCAGCTCTACGATTCAACTAAAGAGGCCATTAAAAGTTTTATTACTGACCCAAGTCTCAATAATACAATAAAAATAACAAAGACTATTAGTCAACTTATTAAACAACTAGAAGGTGTTAAGGTTGACGGTAAGTCTCTATCTGGAGTGGATAAGAAGGCCGTTGCAATTCAGTTAGGTCGCATCTTAATCAAAGAGGTAATGCCCGATGATAAAGGTGAGGCGGAGATACTTATGATATATGATTTAGTGGCTGAGCCAACATTGGAGGCGATGATTGATGTATCAAAAGTAGTAAATGTAGCAGTTCAAGAATTAGCCACTAAATGCTGCCCTGGTCTATTTAGCTTTTTTAGACGAACTAAATCTAGTTAAGTATAGTGTCTAATAATTTCTTTAACTTCAAGAATGCTTGGTAATGGAATCATTGATTCACACTCCCAAAAGTATCTTTTACCAACTGATTCAAATGAGAATACAGATGGATAGAATTGTGGTGCAATTTGTGGTAAAACTCTCTCCTTACAGGGTGGAATTAGAGACCAACTCTCCAAAGGGAGCACCAATGCCAATTGTTCAACGGGTCGAATATCAGTCGCATTTACAAGTACTTTTTCTGGAAAGTTTGGAAGTTGTTTAGAATCATGAATAAAGTCACGAAGCCATTGCCAGAGTGGAGGTAGATTAAATGGATAGAACCAGTTGAAGCATACATTGTTTGATGCACCCGTATAGTATGCCCAAATCCACTGAATACCATATAAATACTCTTTACAGACTCTGCTAATATCTTTCTTATTGTAACTAAACCCATTGAAGAAGTGCGTCATATATTTCTCCTTCCAAGTACTAACTAATTGTTTGCCATCGAATAAGACATTTTCTTCAACGTGTGAAAGTGGCCAATTGTTATCTCCTATTTTTGAGGCATCTGAAGTTTGTCCAAGATTACGAGCCATCATTTGTTTCTTATGAATATACTTCTGAATTCGTGTCTCTTCATCACTTGATAGTATGGTAAAGAGCTGATTTACACCATCAATAGATACTTCAAGAGTTGTGGGATTAATGAGTGCGATATCTTTTGAGGTGAGTGATTTGATGATATCAAGAAGTTCTCCGTGACCATCTTCGCGGATTTTTAGACCAAGTGAACTTGGGAGGAAATCATTACCAAGTACTGACATTGCGAAACAGTAGTTAAGAATAAATAAACGTTGTTTTTCTTGAAACTCTGCAGATAACCAATCGCGCAAAGCATTAATTGAAAACCATTCAAATACCTCTTCGCCCATATCATCATAGGCAATCTTTCCAGCATTAACTTCTTCGCGAAAGAGCCAAATATTATTGTTAAGAGAACAACATTCGCGTCCGAGAATGGATAGAACAATAAGGTCGGCATCAAGGCCATATACTGCGAAGTTGCCTGTATAGGTTCCCTTACGCCATTCTGAAATAATTTTATGTTCTCCTTCTCCAGGCTCATCACTTGAGCTCAATAGCCAAGTTTTCTTACCTTGTTTTTTAATCATATTTTCAAGGCCTAATCTAAGTTTTGTCATAAACTGAGTACCAGGTGTGATGGAGTTTCTGTCCCAGGTTGGTCCAGATGGTGTTTCTATTTCAGGATGTGCTGAAAGCCATACAGATTTAAAACGTCTGAGGCGTTGTTGACGCATTTTAGCCATTGGAACAACACCGTCAATTGCTATATAGACACCAGATTTAGGGTCAACTTCTTTAATAACTTTTAGGCAATATTTTACGATACACTCGATAAATTGAGTCTCCCATTCGTCTTTCTTGTCTGGTCCTGGATATTGTGGGGTATCTTCTCTGTAAAGGCAGTGATAAATGAGACAATTAAAGTCCATAAATAGCAAGTTGATATCTACTTGGGGATGGCCTTTGGAAACTAAGCCGTGTATAGTATCAATAAGTTTCTTGTAATATGATGGAATACCCATTTGAAGCACTTATTATAAAGACGTGGATAGGCTTTATGTCTTTATGCTTTTCTGAAATGAATTAATAGGAATGTCAGCTGCAGAAGAATCTACAGTATGGGATAAGGTCTTGAATTTTATGGGTGGTACGGTGATAAAGACTATTACTGAAATTAATATGTTAATGCCTGACTCAATTTTATTTGGCTCTCTGCTAATGTATTTTTTAACTCAGAATATGGCATTTGGAATATTTTCATTGTTTATATTTGAAACAGTCCTATCACATAAGTTAATATCGTGGGTATCATCACAAGCAGTAGGTCCATCCCGGTCTGGTGATACAGAATGTCGCCCAGGATTCAAAACAGCACAGCTTAATCCTGGAAGGATGTTTTCACACGATACCTATCCATCATATGGAGTATATGCTATAACATCAATTGCCACATATTTAGGACTGGCAACAAATGAGTTTTCAAGTACGTTAAAGGCTATGGGGCCTGAATGGCAATCAAGAAGTACAGTAGCATATGTATTCATTGGACTAGTATTAGTCGCATTTATCGCAGCTCGTTTATGGAGTTGTGACAGTATGGGTGAAGTGATTATGGCATTTACAATGGCAATTGTGGCGGGCGCAATATTTTTCTCAATTAATAAGGCAATCTTTGGACAAGAAGCAATGAATTTTTTGGGACTGCCATATATGGTAAGTAAAGAAAGTACTGGATCTCCAATTTATGTGTGTGCAGCTGATACGAATAGTGATTAGAGTATATTTATTGAGACTCATAAAGTAAGGCAATTTAGTCAAGTAAATTCAATTTTAAAATACTAAATTAGTAGGATTAAAATGGAATCGTTAAAGGATATTATATCAGACATCCGTGTTTTTATGTACGGCGGCGTTTTAACGCTTCCACTAACAATAGCAGGAACATTATCCATTCTAGGATTATTTACAGCAAATTATGCGATTCTATTCTTTTTAGTAGGATTTCTAATTTTAACACCAATTACTTCATCATTACTTAACTGGGCACTTGGCGCTATCTTTGTTGGAAAATCATTTAATCCTTTCAGAGCTAAAACAAGTGATGTTTGTAAATTAGTGATCCCATATTCTACACTCAAAAATCCAGTTGGAACGTCTGATGAAAATGTTGTATCGTCGTCTTGGGTAGCAATGATATCATTCTTTATTGGATATATCTTCACAAATGCTCTCCAACTATATAGTCGTGAATCAGAAGATACTACCATCAAAGTAACAAGTACATCTGCTTCTGATATTAATACAATGGTAACTAATCGTAAATCTCAGGCAATAATTGCGATGGCATCGACTATTGTATTTGCATTAGTTGTATTAGGGTTCAGATATTATACGGGGTGTGAGAGTACTCTAGGAATGATTCTAACATCATTCTTATTTGTATTCAGTGGTCACGGCTGGTATAAACTTTTAAGTAAAGTTGGTCAAGATCGCCTCTCGGATCTCTTTGGAATCGCTAATCGTCTACTTCCACCAAGTGCGATTAATAATGCGCCTATTGCTTGTGTACCGATTCCATCCTAAAAAAAGTCATAAAATCCTTTAAGTTCTTGGAGGTTTCGGACAGTTCGTTGAATATCTTCACGCTTGGACCATCCCAGTCGTAGCGCACGATTCATTTGGTCGACAACTATATTATAATATTCTGTAAAACAAAAGATTCCACTATAGATCTCTGGTATTTGTTCTATAGGAATTGTATTTGGTTTATCTGTGCGCGAGTTAACTTGGTTATGTAGATTATAGAGCCATTCTCTAATAAATGTTTTATTTATAGTAATTATGGGGGTTGATGATAAATAATCGGTATAATGCTTTTTACATAGAGGGCACGGAAGAGAGTATCGTAGGCTTCCAAGTAGATTGATCCAAAGACGGGTTTCTTCTTGAGGTAGTCGATTTAGACTTTTAGTACCTATGCGTTCAGCGGAGTAATGAAGAATCATCCATAGCTGCGGACCCCATATATGATTTTGCGGCGAATCCATTTAAAATATAAATGATAAATTTAAATCCGCAAAAAAGCGCAATACCATATGCGAAATATAAAATAATATCCCTTATTAATTCATCTATAAATTCAAATGTACTTTTAAGTGCTAATCTATTTGGTAGGCTAGGAAGCCGAATATCATTGATTGATGAATTCATTATTTAATATAAAGTATTTTTTGTAGAATAACAAAATCGCGCCTAAGATTAGGAGATGGAGTATTTTTCAGGCGGTGATGATGAGATTCCAGAACAGTCATTTGAGAAGAATGAACATGTGACTGAAAATGAGGTTGGATTAATTGAAGCATCAAAACCAGAATCAAAACCAGAATCAAAACCAGAACCAGAATCAGAACCACAAGAAATGACTAAAAATGGGAAGGTTAAGCCCGAGCCCATTGAAATACAAAATACAACCAAAATATTACCTTATGTTAAAAGCCAGCCTGTAAGAACAAAGCATTTCCAGTTTACTAATGATACTAATACATTACAATTAACAAAGGTACTTAAATCAATTCCTGGACTTACGGTCGAATATAGTACATTTAGAGATAAACCATATATAACATTGATGAAGTATAATGAATTAGTAGGTAAAATCCATTTTTTATATTATAATGAAAATACTCCTGAAGATAAGTATATAAAACTATATTTTTTTGACTTTGTAGACCCTGATCAGTATAGTACAGTAAAAAGTAAACTAGTAAATTTCTTTGAGAATTTTAAACCATCAAAGAATCTTCAGGGAGGTAATAAGCGTAAATCAAATAAAAAACATCGTAGCACGCATAAAAAGAGACATAATATTCGTCGCAAAAAGACTCTAAGACGTAAATAAAATTTGAAAATTATTGTGAAGATATGAATATGGTGTGAGATAAATGTCAATTGAATACAAGGTTCCAAGACTACTTTGGGAGAATTTTGAGTCGGTGCTTCTAGCACAATCAAAGAGATATATTGGGGAGTTGGCGAAAAGGTTAGGAGTTCCAGAGAAAGAGCTTCTTAAAAAGGTTCTACCAACATCTGATTCTTTAAAAGTAATTATTCAAGATACACAGGCAGAATCTAATCAGTGTAAAGCGTATATTCAACACGATAAGCTAACTATATATTGCAGAAAAGCAACAGCCTATGGATGTGAATATTGTTCATTTCATAGAAATAAACGAATGACCGTTGTTGAAGGAACAAATCCTATTCAGCTTCAAAAGGTAAAAGATACATCTACATTAGAGCCACTTTGGATAAGTAAGGATTCTTTATATAATTCGAGTGGAGAACTAGTTGGAAAGATTAATAAGGAGAATGGAAAAGTGAAGATCTTTGTGTTGGGTGCCTAAAAGTTGAACTATATATATTTAATAAGTTAAATGAGCGCAGAACATAATTATTTTTTTGATAATGATGAGGAATCAGAAGAAGAGCTAGAAGAAACAAAGGAGGATGATGAGGAATTATGGGTTAGCCAAGAGAATAATCAAAACATAAATCCTAATGTAGCAGTAGCAGTAGCAGTAGCAGCAGTAGCAGTAGCAGTAGCAGCAGCAGATGCATCTGAAACAACAGAAACAGAAGAAGCAGAAGAAGCAGAAGAAATAGTAGAAACAAATAATTTAGAACCAATTAGGGCCCCTCCTGTGCCAGTATCACCTATACAGAATTCAGGTAGAATACGAAGTCGTGAAGATATATCTCGTCCACCCCCACAAAAAATATTTCGTAATAATGCTGGTAAGCGTATAGCATCTGAACGTATATCAACTTATAAATATATTAAATTAAAATCAGGTGAGGAATTTCATTTTGAAGAAGATGATGGGAAAAATATAATATTAAATGAAACAATAGAACCAAGCAGATTAATTCGTAATATTATATCTAAAATTCCAATTAGACTAAGTGACCGCATTAAGTATTTAGGAAAGTTTGCGTATGATGAGGATAGTGATGTAGATAGTGATGAAGAGCAAAATGAGGTTCAAAAGAGGTATCTAGGAAACTTGAAAGATGCAGTATATGGGGGATATATTAAAGAATGGCGTCTTCGCTATTTATTTAAGAAGGTATTGATTTTTTGGAGAAAATATAGGATGAATAAGACGTATGAAAAGGAGATTGATCCAATAACATTATCAGAGCCTGAAAAGGAGGTATATATATATGATTGGACAAATAAGCGAAAGTTTGTATTTGATGCAAAGAGTCTTGCAACATTGATTGAATCAAAATTAATGTATCATGAGCATGGATTTCCAGTTCCCCAATATCCAAAAAATCCTAAAAATAATGTCGAATTTTCTTATAAACAATTAGTTTCATTATATAATCAATTAAAGGTACACGGAGAATTACGATGGGGATTAACGACATTAAGAGAGTATAATTTTAATAAGAATCGTTGGCATATGTATCACAAATCGGCATTAACAATGAACTCTATACGGTTTAGTATTTCTTTGTTGGATACTCATGAGGCAAGAGATTTATTTGCAGATTTTATATTTTCAAAGATGGATGAACTTGGGTTAAATAATAATGTAGATACATTTACTGCATATCAGATTGCAATGATACAGATACCGACACATTGGTATTTAGAGAAGTTAAAGTCATTGGCTATATCATACTATGAGGCAGAACATTTAGGCCATAATAGAAAAAGAATTATAAATGCGGCTTGTGTTAGAATATTTAAAAAGCATAATCAGTTTATGGCAGATTTGCGAACTAAAAATATAATTACATAATAAGTATGAAACAAGTTGCTATAATTAAGCTATGTTTGGCATTATTATCGGTGGGATTATTGATTTATTTTATAATTAATAAAGGTGTATTTAGTAGTATGAATAATTTAGTGGGAGCAGTTGCAGTATTTAAGACAGATAAAATTGAGGGTGAAGTGGTAGTATCTGAATATAGAGATGGGGTGAAAGTGAAGGCACATTTTACAAAGCTTCCGTCTGGAAAACACGGATTTCATATTCATAAGGCGGGTGATTTAAGGGGTGAGGGTTGTCAGGGATTATGTGAGCATTATGATATTGGTAATAATGCGCACGGTGGAGCCCCAGAACATAAAGGAGAGAGACACACAGGAGATTTAGGAAATATTGAATTAAAGAATGGAAATTGTGAAAGGGAGTATTATATAAAAGGAATTAGCCCGCAAGATTTATGGGGTCGCTCGATAATAGTTCACGATGATGAGGATGATTTAGGAGAAGGTCCATTTGAGGATAGTAAAGTAACAGGTCATAGTGGGGCACGAATTGGTTGTGCTATATTTGGTCGTACTGCAGGCGGCGCGTGTAAGCCTAAATATAATAAGACACGAAAGAATAAAAAATAAATATTTTATGAACGGGCTCTAATTCCTTTAAGTCCTCCTCGGTAAGAGGTTCAGGCGCTCTGTAGGTTTCAAGTAGCCGCTCAACAGAACAGTCACTAATATCTACTTTATCCAAGTAGTTATTAACGGTCTTTGTTGTATTCCAGGCTAATTGAGGTGTACGTGATAGAAAGCAGCGAGAATATTTCCAAATAGTGGGTTTATCATTTGGCCCTAACACACCATCGCCGTGTGATTTCTGCTGATCCTTTTTTGACCATTCATCTGGAATATCATCTGGAAAGTATTTTTCATAGAATTCTTCCATCTTGTTTCCAGAATGCCATTGAATATCTCCACTATCATTTACATCACCATATACAGTCAATACATCATCCCAAAATGGACAACCCACTAAATATTTTTCTACATTATATAATTGTACAAAGTTATTTTGCGACCATTTACTTCTACCACGCACAGTAGTTCCATACAGACAAGAAGTGGGAATCTGATATACTCGTCTATCGCGCCGACCAATAGATGCGGCCAGTTCATTTAAAGTCTGAGAATTATATTTATCAATTTCATCAGACAGAGGCTCAAAACTTGACACTTGTCTATCAGGCTGAATACACATCATTAGTATAGCCGCACATCGTGTAATTGTATCGTACTCTACCGATTTATATCCTAGAAGCTGTTCATAACCCTTTAAAGCTTCTAAACAAACCTTATATTGTTCTTGAAATGAAGTATTAATATTTTCAGCAAACCAATCAAGTAGAATCCAAACACGTTCTTCTTGAATGAACTGTGAAATCCACCAGGCCGACCGTGCTTTTCCTTGAAACATAGCACGTACAAAGTATACTTCTTTAGGATCTTCTGATGGAATCACAGACGGTGTTTTCCGTGTAACAGTATCAGGCATTTCATTTGGTGATTTTATAGTTAGTGTAAGAATATTCCATAGAGAATTATCACGATTTGTGTGATGTATAGTTGATAGTCTGTATGTAGAAAGTAGAACATCATCTTCAGTAAGTTCATCTGATGATAATAATTTCCAGGAATCAACGAGCCATTGAAGTCTCATTGGGCCTGTATTCCATAACCAGCTTTGAAAGATAGTTGAAATTGCTTCGCCAACATAACCACTCAGAATTAACTCTTGACACCAGAATAATCCTTCTGTAGGACTATTACGAGTGGTAGTATATAGCAAAGCGGCTTGGACTTCATCTAAAGAGTAGAAATGTCGAGAAAGAGGCATTGTTATTGTCAATATATATTTATGGCTGTTTAATATCAATTTTTTATTGTTTCGACAAAAATGATATCTATATATATCAAATAAAATGTGTTAATATATATGAAATAATAAGGTAATAAGATAATAAATACCAAGTATGTCGCATAATGATAATGCAAATGAAATTATACCCAATCTTTGGCTAGGTAATGCTAAAGCATCTATGGATGAGGACTTTATTAGACAAAATAATATAACAGTTGTTTTTAATTGTACAAAAAATCTAGCATTCTCTCCGATCATTCCAATTAAATACAGAATTCCAGTGGACGATAATTTAGAGGAGGAAGAAATTCGTAATATGGAGTTATGGTCTGGAGAGATTGCATTGAAGATTATGACAGAATATATTGAAGGTAAAACAATTTTAGTGCACTGTATGGCGGGAATGCAACGATCAGCGGCATCTGTTGCATTTATGCTAATAGCATATAGTAAAATGAGGGCATTAGATGTAATGAAATTTATTAAAGAGAAACGTATTGTCGCATTCTATCCACGAGCAAATTTTGGACGGTCTATCGATTATTTTGATAGAAGATTTCACGGAGAAATAATGCCAGAAGTCAGAAAATTACCAAATAGAATAAAAATGGAATAGATTAGGGAATGATAGCTCCTAATCCAACAGCAGCTATTTTATATAGCGAATTAGTCTTATCATTATATCCAGTTCTTATTAAGACTGTAAATACTAATATTTTTACACAGATTTTAGCACGCTTCATAGCATTTCCAGCTTTAGCATTAGCATTTGGTTCAACTCACGACTTTTCTGCAATATGGGGAAATCCATATGAAGCCTTTGTTAGTATTCTACATAACCTATTAAACTTAGGCCACGTAGCAGCAAGTTATATAGCATTTAAAAATCTACATATTGGTACTGCTATTTCTTTATTCTATCTATATCCAATTTTTAATATTATTGCTGGTTCTATGCTATTTGGTGATTCATTATCACTTACATCAATACTACTAATAAGTGTAGCTTTTATTGGAACATATTTAATTGCTACATCACATAAGACAATAGTAGAGCCTGATGAAGATAAAAGGAAGCGTAATTTTGGAGTAGTGATGGGTATTTTAGCAGCTATTACTGAGACAATGATATTTATTTTTGTTAAATCAAACACAGATGCTAAAGCATCGCCATATTACACAGTAAATCATTTGTATCCAGCTGGTTTAGCTATGTTAGCCGCATATGGTATATTTAATAAAAATATAGTTGATACTAGTGGATTAAATTGGACAAAACTATTAGGATTCAATGCGCTACTAGGTTTTACTGGATATATTGCTAGATTTTATGCGATACCAAAGATTCCAACAATAGTATTTTCTCTTTTATCATTTTTTGGTGTAACATTTGGATACTTATGGGGTGTTATTTTTATGGGTGATAAACCAACTATGAAGGCTTTAATTGGTGGAGGTCTAATTGCGGGTTCGACAGCTATTTTGCGTTATTTTGGTAGCGTTTAATCCAAGAATCACGTACTATTTTACGACGTTCTTCTGCACTAACCTCTACACTAACCTCAGGTGAGGATGGTATAACAATAGGATTTGTTATAGAGTCAGGAATCATAGGACCAGATTCTAGGGGAGCAGTTGGAATAATAATGGGGGCGGTTGGAGTAACTTCCTTAAACTCATTTATAAATTCTACATCAACATCTCCTTCCGCAATTTGAGAAATAGTAGCAGGTTCAACCTTTTCAATGTACGCAAGCATAGTATAACCCTTACCAAGTTGAGGAACTTGTACTGTTACAGTGATACCTTCTTTAATAGAGTGAAGATTCATAAATGCTTTTTCAAAGCAAGCAAGAGTATCTAGTTCGAATGCGATAGGGTCAAGGGGTTTAATAATAATTTTAGTAGCAACAGGTACTTCACTCATATCTGCCTTAGTAAGAGTGATTACAGATTCACAGCACCCAGTACAATCAATAAGGTCGAGAATCCATTGTGGCGCGAAGATAGTATTCCTGTCGAATGAGTGAGGTGAACCAATTGCGACAAGAATATTTTTATTAGTATTAGTGTTTGTCATATTAAGATATAACTTTTCCCCTTCTTCAAAGTCGTCCATTAGTCTATTTAAATAATAAGATGGTACTATAATTTGATCAGACAACTCTTGACAATTGTCTTCAAAGAATCCTGGATAGAATATAAGGCTTCGAGAGATAAACATTGTATTATTCATTGTTACACATTAATAACATAAAATAGTACATCAAATTTTATTTAACTGTAGTAGTAATAAATGGCACAGGCACTTATACCATATAAGGAAAACTATCATATACCTACAAGATTTACACCTAGAAGGAGTTGGATTTTGTGTACACAGTACAAGGATAAAAGTAATTTTCAAAACATTCTGAATGAGTTGGATTTAAGTGCAGTACAAAAACAAATTATTATAACGAGATATTTAAGTATATTGGAGAATTTCCAGAGACGATCTAGGAATTACTCATATCTATTTTTTAGTGGACACTTTATAATTACGGTTGGTTCACTATTTGTTCCAGCATTACTTTCAATTCAAAACTCAGATAAAACATTTACAGGTAATAATGTTACGGTTGAGGTCTATTGGGCAACCTTTGTCATTTCATTATTAGTAACTATATTTAATGGTGTATTGACACTATTTAAAATAGATAAAAAATATTATTTTTTGAATACGACACTAGAGCGTTTAAGAAGTGAGGGATGGCAATATTTCAGTTTAACAGGTCGATATGCTAGTCACAATAATAGCCAGCCTACTACACACGCCAACCAATTTTTGTACTTTACACACTATATAGAAAAAATTAAAATGAAACAAGTTGAAGAGGAATATTATAAGGCTGATGAGAAAGTAGCACAAACGCCAACTGGAAGTAATACAAATAGTACTACAGTGATAAGTGGTGCTCAAGATCTATATCCTCCATCTCCAGATCAACCACTTAATACTATGACAGGTAATGTCCCAGAAGCAGTTAAAGATGCTGTTAATTCCCTTATTAAGTCTCAAAAGACAATTGAAGAAAGTGATAAAAGTGAAAATGTAGTTATTATACCTGAGCACAGCGAAGGCGGCGCAGTAGTCACTGCGTTCCCTGAAAATAAGGTGATAACTAAAGTTACTAGTGCAACTGATTTAAATAGTATATTAGTCAATAAATAATAAAATCTAGTAAAATAATAAGATGGTAAGGCGTACAAGAAAGAAAACAGAGGCACGATGTCAATGTTCGCCGTCGTGTAATAATCCCCCATTAGATAATTCTCCATTTTGTGCGACACATATTAAGTTTTGTCCACGTCGCTCTCCATTATCAGGATATGAGCCTAATTTCAAACCTGAATTATACAATAAGCATCCAGGTATAAAAGAGGCGCTAAATTGTTTTGCCTATGCATTTGATTATCGTGGATTACCAAAAATAGCAAATTGTACTAAGGATTCGTGTCCTGTACCATTTCCTCAGCCCGGTCGTGCCAGTGGTTATCCTAAATGGTCAAAAGTTAAAGGTAAACGCTGCCCAGACCTAATAGGTCGTTTATTAGGAGATGTACCTGACCTTAAAATGACAACATTTGAAAAAAGATGCCCTAAAAAATACAGTAAAATTGGCTTAGTTGTTGATGAAGATGAAGATTATCATTTTTATCGACAAGATTCAAATGGGTATTGGTCACATAAGCCAGGAGCCACTGATGTTACACATATAGACGCAACTGGACGTCCTATTTATGACCCGCAATTAGCTTCAAGATTATATCCAGGTTCAGGATTACACTATAATCAGTTTTGTAGTTATCTATGTGCTCCAAAAACTAGAAAGTTGCGTTTAAAGCGTGGAGGCACAAGAAAAAGGGTTTAGCTTTTGTTTAGACCCACGAGATCCCATGAAATATTATTTCAAAAAAAGCAGCAATGGTTTTGATGCGATTTTGTTTATAAATAATGAAATTCCATTAAAACCATATAAAACAAATATTATATTTTCTTAGTATCCTTAAAAATATGTGAAATGCCCATTAGTATAATAAGTGACGCACATACGCTTATTTATTTAATAAATGACGCGCATATGAGAACATTTGTCGTAATGCGATTTGTTGAATAGGTTCAAACTCTGTAAAAACAGTATCAAACCATTCACAAATTATCTTCTGTTTCTTTAATGCCGCGTGTAAATACACTTTCTGGAATACATAATCCCAAGCAATCTCGAAAAATCGGTTTCTGAATAATATTCTAACCATTGTTCCTTTAGCCCATCCCTTATTAATATAAGGTTTAATTTCTGCTACAAGTTGTTCCTCAATTGACATCGCCTTAAATATATAATTTAGATATATTTTTATATTCCTAATTATATAAAATAATTATAATAGGTTTTCAAGCTTAATATCTTTATTATCAAGCCATAGATTACAAGATTCTCTTTCCTTGTCTGAGGGATGTAATGTTTGAATTTTTACATTATTACATCCAATAAAATTAGATATAGTATTAAATGAATTCTTCTTCCAATTAGGTCCACTAAATGTATGCTTTACATAATAGTCACCACTATCTACTGGCTCTTCAATAAGAATACGAATACCTAAAATGGTAGCTTTATCAGTATAGATACCCATTATACTATTAGAAACAATATTCTTTAAGTATAATAGAATGAATGATTGGTATAAGAATTTGAAGAAGTCTATGCTGACGCCTCCAGCATATGTATTTGGTCCAATATGGGCTACTCTATATCTGCTAATGACTATCAGTTTAATAATATATTTAAACGCGGGTTATACGACTCGCGGTCTAATCCTATTTGGAGCGCAACTGGCCATTAATTTAATGTGGTCTGGTTTATTTTTCGGTCAAAGACTTATATGCGGTTCCTTACTTAATGTAATTATAATGAATATTCTAGTCTTCTTTACATATGTAGAGTTTAAGAAGTCATCTACAATCGCCGCAAACTTATTATTGCCATATATGATATGGATTTTATTGGCAGCGTATCTCAATCTGTATATTTGTGTAAATAATTAAACAGCCTTATTGGCGATAATATAGTAGAGGAAGATGCCAAAGAAGTTTTTAGCAAATATATCGAGAATAGTATAACTTACATTTTTAATAACAGGTGGGCATAAGAAGGCGACACCATAAAGGGCCCATATTCCAAACATAGCCCAGAAGATCTTACATGTTTTCTCCGAGTATTTAGCATAATTCTCATAGATAATTCCAAATGATCCACATAATGCTCCAGTGCCAAGAACAAATGCGAGCATTTTATTCATTACACCGCGTTCAGCTAAGAAGCCAAAAAGGAGCATTAAAAAGTTAAGAATAACAAATCCGAAAATCTGTTTAGAGTTATTTTTAGCAAAATCTAAAAGCCCAATAGAGTCCTTATCTTTATCCTGACCTTCAATGAAATTTACATAAAAGAAATATAGAGAAATTGTAAAAAGCATAACGGGTGTAGATAAGAACCAATCATAATAACGCTCTTGTGTTAAGGAGTTTAAATTTAAAATGGATAGAAATCCTAAGTAGAAAACAAACTCAATAATTTGTACAATTATTTCGAGTCCGAGTATTTGGCGGAGAATCGCATCTTTGGGAGCTAAAGGTATAGTAAGGCCATATATACCGAGTAGTCCAGTTATTGCTTGAACTCCGAGTGATATTTTAGTAGCACTGTTAACAACAGTATTCATCTTACTTGACAGCAATATAAAAATATTATATATAAAGTAAATTATATTTTGCCGTCGCCAACTCTATTGAGCCAGGCTTTGCCATATTTACGAATAATGAAGCTATTAGGTTTGAGATAGTTAAGAGCTTGAACACAGTCGATTCTATTGAGTGGGCTAACAGCGCATAAACGGCGTAAAACAGGAAATAGTCTAGGACTAATTTTCTTTAGAGTGGTTGAAAATTCAGGCCAGAGTGATAATTTAGTTATGAGGTCAACTATATTAACACCAACTGCCCAACTATCGATTGTTCTCCAATATGTATTGAACCACTTAACAGAATCACCTATTTTAACGGATTTACTGTCTTGATAGAATTTTTCGAGAGATTCTAACTGTTCACGCGAAATAATACCAAGAACACTTCTAATTTTTTTGAGGATAGGCTTTTTATCAATGATTGTTTCAATGATACTGTCAGCATTAAAACCAAGCATAACCGCATTTACAAGTGTTGAATCAGGTGGTTCCTGAGCAGTAATATAGTCGTACTTATGTCTCAGTTTATTTGAAGTAACTTTACTTTCAACTGGTATGGCAAGATTAAAATCAATGATGCGTGGTACTTCATTGTTATCGACGAGTATGTTACCTTGGTGAATATCACGATGAACGATGCCAAATAGGTTAAGAAGTGCTATAGATTCGATAAAATGAGTAATAAATGCCATAAAGTCGAATGATTGTAGATTAATGCGATATGTATTGAGTGGTACACCGCCATAAGGCATATTAAGAATACGAAAATCAGATAATTTATGGTCATCAATGACTGAGCAGTCATAAAGTTCTTTATCTTTTTGGATGAGAGCGGGCTCACAAATAGATTCCGATACAACAAAATAATTTTTCCAAAGTGGTATTTGTCGTATTACTTTAGAGATAGCATATTCGATATTCGCAGCATCAGTAAGAATTAATTTACTAAGAGCTGGAAAGTCTGTTTCGTCGAAGGATTTTTTTGTTTTATGTTTACATTCGAGGGGTGGTGTAAAGATACAACCATACATTCCCTCATCGAATAATTTACCACCAGACAACATAGTTCCTAGCACTTTAGAAGAAACTTTTTATAGGTCTAAAACATGTGCTTTCTAAACTCTGTGACTTTTGAACAATGATTTTAAATGATGGTAATATAGTATGTATCAGCTATATCTGTGGATTGGGGTAATAATTCTTATTACAGTCACAGTAATAGAATTATGGAAACCTGAAATAATAAATGAGGGTTTCGCTAGTTTAGTATCAGTCGGAGATACAGCGTTCTGGGCTAAATGGTTACCACGTCGTGGTGATGTAGGGCTCAATGCTACGGAAGAACAAGGAGGATATATTCGAGATATACGTTATTTTGCGGGATATACGGATGTTCAACGTTTAGGAGTAAATCACGATTTTTGTCGAATGGTACAGGCGGAAGGCGACGCAGATGATAAGTTCTTCGCATGTGCCCTTGGTGGTACAGAGGGTCTATCAACTGTAAAGTATAGAACACCATCAGTTCGTCAGGGATTTGAACTATCAAGAGATGACTATATGCACGATGTTCTAAATGAGGGCCGTGACGGATACTGTCGTATTTTAAAGACAGGAACTGACACCTTTGAGGCACAATGTAATCCAGCAGGAGATACTTCCTTTAGTTCCTCAATGATAACAGATGCCAATCCACCAGAGGATATTAAATTACTGTTGACCTTTTATGAGGGAATTGTTTTCTGGCTCAGACTTCGCGACGATATGCTCGATTATGCTAAAAATCTAACAATTGCTAAAGCGGGTGGTATGGAAATACAGGAGGCACCACCTAACCCACCCGTTACAGAAGGACTCGAATTTAATGGAAATGATCAGTTCCTACGAATTGGTGATGCGAAAGATTTATCCTTTGGAGAAGTGGTTCAGTTACGATATTTACGTGCTACTTGTTTCTGGGTCTATTTTGATGAATTTACGAATAATGCCCATATTTATGATTTTGGAAATGGTGCTGGTAAGGATAATGTATTTGTAGGCATTATGGGGCGTGGAAATGCGGGACCTCAATCAGACGAACTACTAAAGCCTGTATGTTTGGATCAAGCAATAACTACAGTACCTAGCGCGCCATCAGGTCAACAGTGCGTAGAAGAAATGTCTCCAGAACGTTCAATGATAACAAGTTCAGCAAATGTTAATTTATGGCAATGCCCTAAACCAGAACTATTTGGTAAGATTATGAAACCATTAGAACCAAAGGCTGCGCCGCCTGGCGAAGCCAAAACTGCAGACCTAATCTACGAAGTATGGGAGGGACAGATGCGTAAATTACATATTCAAGTAAAGAATGTAATTCCACTAAGAAAATGGGTACATATCGCCATTACCGCAGGTGATAATGATGCGTGGAAACCAAATCTGAAGATATACATAAACGGTAGAGTAGTACATACAGAGGGTGCAGCCTGGCTACCACAGACTAATTATACTACAAATAATTATATTGGTAAATCAAATTGGCAGAATATGACAAGTCCATATGAGAATGCAGATAAATTATTTAAAGGAAAAATGTTTGATTTTAGGGGATATAGAATTGCGATGGATGAAAAGAAAGTGAAGGATACCTATAAATGGGGCAAAAATCTTCTTGGTTTAGAACAGGATGAAGCATAAATCTACCTTGAAACGGGGTAAACGTTTTAGACGGCATACACGTAAAAAATCAGTATACGGTGGTATGAAGAGTGCACCTCGGCAGGTGCGCCCTTTAAGGGCTGATGCTCCCTCATTCTTAAGAGCAGCCGCTCCTGAATGGAGGCCAGTGCCAGAACCAGTAGTCTCACCAAGTGCTGTTGCGATTGATTGTGAGATGGTTTTAGGTCCAGAACGTAAACATGTATTAGCACACATAGCTATTGTAGATTTTGACGGCAATCAATTATATAATAAATATGTAATACCAATAGGAGGGATAAATTCAATTACAGATTATCTTACACCATTTAGTGGAATAACAAAGAATCTATTAGAAAATAAAAATAGTAATGCATTACCATTTGAAACAGTTAGATCTGAAGTTCACGCCATATTAAAAGATAAACTAATTGTTGGTCACGGATTAATTAATGATTTTAAGGTTTTAGATTATACTCCAGATGATGATAGTGTATGGGATACAACTCTTATCAATGGATATATGAAGAATCATCCAAATAATATTGGTTTACCTGAAGGCTCAAAAAGAAGACAAGCTAAGAAATTAAAAATATTAGCTAAGGAAATAGCAAATAATAATATTCAAATGCCTGAGAAAATGGGGCATAGTCCGTTAGAAGATGCCAGAGCTTCGATGAATCTTTATCGTATATCACAAGGTTTTACTAAAATAGTATACGATGATATGGCAGTAGCATAACAGGTTCTAAGATAGTTCATTTTGATTCTTCTTGAACCATTTCTCTAATTGCTCCATAATCTGTTCCTGAACATCAGCAGCAGAACCCTTAGATAAAAGAAGTACCCAGGACTTAAAGCCCGCAACGTGTGCGAGATGTTGAAATTCACCATCAATAAGTAGTTCTTGTTGAAATTCAATCACACAACATTCCTTGGGTAAAGCCCATAGTTTAGCCCAGAAATTATTTGCCTTTTGACCACCTACAAAGATACACAGTGACGCACCGATTAGTGAATCATATGAAGCATAATCCGATTCATATACATAGCGAATAGACCACGCATCTAAGACCTGATCAGATTGATTCTGTAGAAACTTAGAAATCTGTTCCTCTACAAACTTCTCAGTAATATTAGGTCCAATAACAACAGTGCAAATCTTTTCAACAGGCTTCTCAACCCAAGGAGGATATAAGGCTCGAAGGGCCGCGATATCTTCTTGGCCGAGTTCGGATGCCGCTGGTTCAGGTAAGAAACCGATAACTTCATCAGCCCAGACGCCAGTATTTTCATCGAAGTAAGCAGCATTAAGTTTCTCAGTGCCCCAGTCAAAATATTCCATATAATCGGCAAATTGTTTAGGAATCCAGAAAGAGGTTCTAGGATTCATTTTTAGAAGTCGAGCGCAGCGAGAGACATACTGTAGAATATATGTATCAGGATGTTTGAATACATCGGTGTTTTTAAAAGGAATAGCTAACATTTTATCGCGTTTCTGCAAAGGTGTCAAGATATCCACATTTGCGCTAGTCCAATAATTAAAACGATCATTGTCTGCGTGTTTGCCCTTATAGATGTGATAGGGGTCATATACTAGACCATTTGGAGTAACACATGCTTTATTCCATTTATAGACAGGAATCGCCGCCTCAAAATAATGGTTTTCTACACTTGGTTCCCATTTATAACGACCCTCCTTCTCTAACATAGTACAGTATGTGATTTCATTAGACATAGAAGAACTCTTAACTTCAAAGGATGCGAGTTCATTACTAATTGTGTCAGGCTTTCCAGGAGGGGTAGTTTCCTGTTTAGTATCAATTACAAATGTTGGTGCAATATTAATATAAATATCAGAGCGAATATAATCCTTCTTATCATAATTACGAATATTAGTATTATGAAGATGGAATGTTTTAAAGGAGACGGCTGGATTGGAGATAGAGAATTTTTGGCGAAGGATATGTCCTGCAAAAGCATTATCACATCCAGCTTGGCCGAGTTGAAAGTTAAATTTGTTATAGTCCCACGATCTAGCCTTAATAGAATCAGAAAGGAATATCCAGGTGTCTTGGGAGTCTGCGCGAGGGCCAAAGATTTTAGCATCGCTTTCCAAGCCAGATGGTGGCACATCCCATCGTAATAGGGCAAGCATCTTATCAGTCATATTAATCTTATGAAGATCCAAAAGAGCATCTCCAAAGTAAATATCAGCATTACATAGCACAATAAATACATTATTAGGAACAGCTTCATTTACATATTGTAAGAAATTGGCATATGTCAAGCGTTGATTGGAAATAAATTGTTCAATCTTCTTTGAACCAGGGAGTTTATTAAACTCTCCAGTATGGTCTTTTTCATTGATAAGTACAATCTTATCAATGTGTGGATTTGCGCAGTTTTTGGCGAGGCATTCTTTGATTTCATTAAATCGCTTAGAGTTAGAGTGTTTAAAGAATTGAGTAACCATCCAGGTTTCATTCGGTGTTATACCATTAGAAAGAGTAATATTTGATAAATCTGTCAAACGTTTTGTACTAACATTACAGTCGACGATACGATTATAGCGGCATAGTAATCCAAGAATGGCAACTGCGTCATTATCAGTTTGATCCCAAGGATTATTAATAAATGGATAGTGTTCAAGGATATTATCAAGATTGAGAACGTTATCAAAGTTGTCGGTCCAGTATTGTTCAGATTTGAGAGCAAGAACCTTTTGTGAGATAAGAATCATAGGAACTTGTTTAGAGATTTTGAAAAGTTCATCAAGAGCTCGGGGAAAAGACCCGTTCGCAGAAGTAAGTTCAGTAATAATGATTCCGACAATCTTAGTATTGTATTGGGACCAGTAATTATAAGCTGAAATAGAGGTGACAACGGCATCCCATTTGGACCAGTTTACGGTATTGCTTTGCTTATTGCTTTGCATAGTGCTTTGCTTTTGAAGCCATACTAGAGTGCGCTGATCACGTAGTGTAGGAGCACTAAGATTTAGTAATTTAGGAACAACGGTTGTGGCCATTTAGAAGATAAAGAGAAGATGGACTTTAGGTTGATATAATATCTTAAGATTTAAGAGAATGTCTAGTTCACAGCTTCCACCATATGGTCAACGAGAATGTCCAGCGCCGCCATATAATGCTACAAACTTTACAGCAGCGAATAGTGTTGAATTTAGTACACTAGTAAATTACGCAAAAAATTCACCGAATTATCCTTGGGATACTGGTACAGATGCTCAACAGATTTATAGAAGTAGACAAAATATATCATATTTTACAGGCATAAATCAGCAAACACAGGCAATTAAAACCGCAAATGGTCTAACAGGAACAGTGCCTTATCCTCAATTTAAAACGCAAGCTGAGAGACTTATGTATATACAAGGTCAAAGTTTAACGGCCGCAAGAAATCAGATTACAGGGCAAAATCCATCAGCACCAGCGGGTGTTCCTTGTTCAACAATTTATGGTATTATTCATTCATAAAATATTAGATAAAAAAAATTGAAATATTTATTTTGTGTATATAAAATAACGCAAAATGAATATCTTTGTACTACACTGGAAACAACGCAAGGCGGCTCGATGGCTACTCGGGATATATAATTTGTTTATTTTTCTTATTATCATAAATCCAAAATTCATAAATATATCCTAATGATTTACATTTGTTAGCCTTACACGTATTTTTATCTAATTGAATTTTATATGTCCATGTTGATTTAACCTCTATAATTTTATTTTCTTTTGGTATATAGATATCAGGATAATATACTTTTTTATTATCATTGTATGTATAATTAGTATAGTTGATAAATACTTTGTCAGTTTTCATTCTATACTCTAAAAAATAAAATTAAAATCATAATCAAATTTGAAAATTAAAAATAAATTAAGATAATTTGACTAAAAATGAATATTTTCATACTTCATTGGAAACAACGTAAAGCGGCCAGATGGCATTGTGATGTTCATTGTCGGAAGATGATTCTAGAAACCTGCCAGTTATTATATACTGCTCACTGGGTACTATTTTATCCTCAGCTCCGCGACTGTAAATCGGCTATAGCTCTATCCAAGACTCAAAAGCAGTTAGAAGTACCAGAATATTTATGGTCTGCGCCACTATGTGAAACATCACAGGAGCCAGGATATCGTCCGTGTCACGTATGGCATCCTTGTCAGAAATGGACGCGAGTTTGCTCAGGAAATTACTTATGGCTTGCCAAACTTGGAATTGAGTTGGCTAAAGAATTCAGATTCCGCTTTAAAAAGGAACACTCCTGCGAAAAACATATTAACTGGCTCTATGACAATCTTCCACTTACTATAAGGATGTTTCCACGTCGTGGATTTCCTATCGCAATGGCAGAAGAATATCGGATTTCTAAGGATCCGATTATATGTTATAGGAATTATTACAGAACCTCTAAAGCTGATAGGGGTCTTATTAAATATACTGGGCGTGAAGTACCACATTGGTTAAGAGAGAACGATATATCTCTTAAAAAATAAATAATATATTTTTGTGTATTCGTATTTTTGTATTTTTTTGGGCACTTAAGCGCTTTGTCAAAAGCGCGCAAAACGAATGATAATGAGTTTTCTATTCCTAAAAAGTGCTAATATCCTACAAACTGTTCTTGAAATTCCGAAATAACTTGGCATAGGGCTTTAATATCAGCTTCACTCACTCTTAGCAGTCTTACTTCTGGTGGTTTTTCGAGGAGTACGTGTGGTTTTACGTTGCTTCGTAGGTTTGATGATAGATTCGCGGAGTTTGTCTCGCTCTTGGGCTGTAATGGCTCCGCGGAAGGCATCAAGATTTGATTTGACTCGCTCACGCCAGTCGGTGTAATAGGTAATTGAATCATCGGTCGCATTGTAGGTTCCAATTGCGATACAGTTTGCTCCTGGTTTTCCAGCAACAAGTTCAAAAGTGCGGACGGTTGTTCCATCAAGGTAGTATGGGATTCCATGGATGTGTTTAAGTTCATAATTCATTGTATCTTGTAATATCCGTTGCCTGGTTTCAAATTTTGTTATCAGGCTGTGTCAATTTTTATGTGTATAAATATTTCAAACTTATATTTTATAATAACCTACGTACTATATCTATGTAGCAGCTTCTACCAATTTTTTTATTAGTTTAGGTACATCAGGCCATTTAAGTGCTTCATATGGTGCGGATGAGATCCAAAGATCATCTGTTTCGGTTTTTATAGATTTTACTTTCTTGCGGTCATCAGGATAGAAATGAATGCCTATTGTTTTGGGTGTTCCCGTTTTGGGTGTTAAAAAAACAATAAGCAATGCGTGTGTCATATCAACACCTTTAAATCGTCCTCGCACAGATGCTCGAACTCATGTTTGTGGATATCGAATAGGTACGAGTTTCTTCCAAGCATCATCTCCATTAAATACTCCAATTATTTTAGTATTTTTGTAATGTTCCATAATATGCTCTGCCATTTCTATTTTGTATAGATATTTTATTTTAGAACTGTATAACTATTGGCAGATTTAGACCCGTAACTATTTAGAATCAGATTAGCGCAAATTTGACATAATCATTTTACTATTTTTTGAGTAAATAGTAAAAGAATGGAAGAGTCTATTCTGTGTTATATTTGCTATGAAAATGAATCCAAGGAAAATCCATATGCTTCAGAGCCCAATCCCTGTCCCTGTAAAGGCTCTATTGTAATTCATACCAAATGTTTAGAGAATGTGATTAAAACTTCGCGAAGCTGTAGTATTTGTAAATCAAAGTATAATCTTAAATACCTGCCACAAAAAGACGGTCGAGAATTAATTATTGAAACATGCGAATATGGAAAAAGAATTGAATATACAATTAATGAAAGAGGTGAAAGGCACGGAACATATGTAATTAAAAATTCTAGTGGTCGAACAATCCTATTTCATTCCTATATTAATGGAATTATGGAGGGTCCGTATGTAGAATATTATCAAAATGGTCAAATCAAATCAGTCTGTAAATGTCGAAACAATCGTATTGAAGGTGAGTTCAGTGAATGGGATAAAGATGGAAACATTATAGAAGAATCAATCTATAAAGATGGACAGAAACACGGTGAGTGTATTCAGTGGGTAAGAGAAGGTTTGTGCCGAGTAGGAAAAACTGTAAATTATATTGAGGGAGTTGGAGAGGAAGACTATTAATAATGAACTGGTTTAGTATTTACTATAAGCGGTTTAGGAGCGACAGGCATTTTTGGGTCTGGTAAAGGCTCACCTTCTACTGGATTAAATCCAGGAACACCTCCATATTTGCGCCACCAAGGTCTCCATCCATACCCCCACCAATGCGTTTCAAAACTCTGTAGTGGTGGCAACTCATTCATAACTTGTGTTTTTTTAACAGACTGAACCTTTTTTGTCATAGAATATAAAAGAAATCCAATTACTACAATAGCAATTATATAAAGAATAAAGATGGAGCTATTTTTATCCATTCTACAGTAATTTAAGATTATTTATGGCCCTGGTGGAGCAGGTGCAGGAGGCGCGGGTGCAGGTGGTGCAGGTGGTGCAGGTGGTGCAGGTGGTGGAGCAGGACCTGGTGCAGGAGGTGGAGCAGGACCTGGTGCAGGAGGAGCAGGTGGAGCAGGAGGAGCAGGCGGAGTGTGAGAGCCTCCACCAGATCCCATTCCAGGTAATCCTCCAAAATGATGCCAAGGTTTCTTGTATCCTCCACTCCAACCTCCCCCACCACCTGACCAAATTGGCATAACATAATTTGGTGAGGAATAGTAAATTGGCTGTTCATATATAATAGCTCTAATTGGTCTGTAAAATAAATAAGATAGTATTATAAGAATAATAATTAATATTATTAAGTAAAATACATAATTAAAGTTCTTTTTCATTCTATATTAATAATAAATATTTTTAACGACCACCGTGCCCACCACCTCCTCCACGACCTCCGCCTCCTCCACGACCGCCTCCTCCACGACCGCCTCCTCCACCAAATCCGCCACGACCACCTCCACCAAATCCGCCACGACCACCTCCACCAAATCCACCTCGGCCACCACCGCCCCACGGGCGAGACCCGCCCCAATGTCTTCCACCGCCATGACCGCGGCCATAATAACCGTATCCGCCACTGCCACCACCATTATACCATCCACCCCAATATGGCCAATAATTATATCCACTACCTATCCAGGGAAACCAGTTATATTCAGATGAGACAGGTGTTTCATCACCATATACTACAACAGTGGAAGGGACAGATTTATAGAATAGACCACCTATAAAGTATATGATAAGAATAAACGCAGAGCCGTAGAGTACAGTAAAAAATATATCAGATAGTTTCATCTCTCTAATATATTTAGTTTTAAAATATTCACATATATAATATCTTAGTTACCCCACCAACCAACATTTGTTATATATTCGACGCGTTGTGAAGAGTTGTCGTAGATGTCATATGAGGCAACATCTTCTGTAGTATGTGTTTGGCCCCAGAAGCCTATTTCAGACTCCGCAGGAATAGACCCACCACCACTTCGCATTCCACCAGACGGAGATGGTCCACCTGATCCAAACTTATTGGGGACAAATCCTTTACCTGAATTGGGCCAGAAGGAACCTTGACCAAACTTGAAAGGCTGGCCGTCGTACATTCCTAATTTATTAGATCCCCATAAAGGGAATAGTTTATTCATAGCATTAGGAAATAGTTTTTGTGCTTGAGGGGAATTATATATAGTGGTTACACCAGGCGTATAGTAGACTGAGTAGAGCATTTGAACTACAAAGTAGATAATCGCAAGAATGGCGACTCCGTAGATAAATAGTAAAATATAGCTCATTGTTCCTAATATATTTTGTTTTTTAAATGCCAAGTAATTCTCAAAAAAGTTTTGCTTCAGAGGTGATTTGTTTTGTCTCACTGTATGGAGCAGATATCTTAGTCATAATAGGGACGGATCTCCGTTTAACAATATGTTCAGATGTCATAACAGAGGATTTAGTTAAACACGCACCCATTCTAATATACTTATGACTTTTTAGGAAAAAGTCAGCAAAAAAATAGGTTTTGCGCACTTATGACTTTTTAGGAAAAAGTCAGCAAAAAAATAGGTTTTGCGCACTTATGACTTTTTAGGAAAAAGTCAGCAAAAA
>Ga0247841_10000366_pt1 | contig 119393 bp, 110 predicted proteins | sample LaCruzMarch2015__2_FD_192410 | JGI IMG/M metagenome (GOLD analysis project Ga0247841, IMG submission 192410) | Freshwater microbial communities from meromictic Lake La Cruz, Castile-La Mancha, Spain - LaCruzMarch2015_18m | ecosystem: Environmental > Aquatic > Freshwater > Lake | place: Spain... | reverse complement strand
TCCGTCAAGGTAGGGGCCGTCGTCCAGGTAAGCGGGGTGACGGCCAACGACTTCACGAGCCCCGTCACCTACACGGTCACCGCCGCCGACGCTTCCACTCAGGACTACGTCGTCACGGTGACGTTCGTCCTCGCCATCGGCGATCCCTACCAGGGCGGCGTCGTGGCCTACATCCTTCAACCCGGCGACCCCGGCTACGTCGCCGGACAGCACGGCTTGATCGCCGCCACGGCCGACCAAACCCCCGGACTCGATGCCCAATGGGCGACCGAACCGTACCGGGACATCTCCGTACCGGGCACAAGTACCGACATCGGGACCGGCTTGGCCAACACGAACGCGATCGTCGCCCAGAACGGCGCGGGCACCAGCTACGCGGCAGGTCTGGCACGAGCCTACAACGGCGGCGGCTACAGCGACTGGTACCTGCCCAGCAGGGATGAGCTCAACAAGCTGTACCTCAACCGAGCCGCGATCGGTGGTTTCCAGACGGCCTGGGATGGCAAGCCCTTCTACTGGAGCTCCTCCGAGTGGGAGCTCGACCCGGGCCTCGCGTGGGGCCAGGGCTTCGCCGATGGCAACCAGTACGGCGGCAGCGACAAGGTCTACGCGCTCAGGGTGCGTGCTGTGCGCTCTTTCTGACCAATCTATCCCTACTCAAGGATTCAACAGGGGGCGCAGGGGGCTTCAGCCCCCTGCACCGCTTGAGAACGGTTTCTGGCTTCGAACACACCAGGGACCTCCCTCGTGAGCAGAAGTACGCCTTGGGACAGGACCTCAAGCGCGACGGCATCGTGCTGGTCCGCAGCATCCACCGGGCCAAGAAAGCCAGAGCGGGACGGAATACCTGGACCGGGGCGCCGCAGCTCGACACGACCACTGGTCCACGAAAGCCCTGCTCAGCGTGTAAACACGGTAAGCGTTCAGCCCCCCGCCCGCCAGAATCAGGCGAGCAGGGGAATGGGTCGCCGCGGATCTCGGCGGCAAGGACGCCGGGGAGGAAGAGGAAGAGCGAGCGCCCCTGCGCTCCAGCGCCGTTGTCCTGGTCGTCGGCCCACCAGGACGCCGTCGAGAGCCTGTCCGAGGAGGTTCAGGCACTGTATGGGGGGCTGCGCCGAGCTGCTCATGCCCGAGCATCTCGTGGGCGAGGCGGTACGCGAGCAGGGCCCCGACGACGTTCGTCTCGCCGACCGCTTCGAGGTCGGCCGCAGGGCCATGCGGGCGCGCCCGCGCCACCTCGGCCTGGCGGAGCGACACAGCGAGATCCAGCCGCGCGGGCCGCCGACGGAGCGGGTCGCGTCGCCGGTCCGCGCGCGGCTCCTGTGCCGCTCACACGCCGTTCGCGACGACCCAGTCGAGCGTCGCGCGCGCGACCTCGGGCGAGCGCCCGGGGCCGTGGTGGCCGCCCTCATCCAGCGCGATGAAGCGCGTCGGGGCGGCCAGCACGGCCGCCAGGCGCGCGCTGTGCGCGAAGGGCACGGCCTCGTCGTCGCGGGCGTGCGCGAGGAGCACGCGCGGCAGGCCGCGCGCTACGGCGACGAGGTCGAGGCGCCGCAGATACGGCCGCCAGGCGGCGGCGTCGAAGCGGCCGTAGTACTCGCGGTCGGGGCCGCCGGCGCGCTCGAGCCGCTCCAGGTCGTCGAGGCCGGCGAGCAGGGACGGCCCGTCCGCGGGGCACAGGAGCACGAGCGAGCGGAACAGCCGCGGGTGGGCGCGCGCCGCCAGCAGCAGGAAGCACCCTCCCATGCTGGCCCCGCGCGCCGCCAGCCACGGGGCGTCACTCGCGGCCAGCAGCGCCTCACCGGCCGCGACCGCGTCGTGCCAGCCGTCCGGCCCGAGCACGCCGTCGCTTTGGCCGTGGCCGCGGAAGTCGAAGGTCAGCGCGGCCAGCCCCGCGGCCGCCGCCTGCTCGCCCATGATGCTGTGGTTCTCCTTGCGGCTGCCGGCGCCGTGGCACACCAGCAGGGCGCCGCGCGGCCGGCCGGCCGGGCGGAAGAGCCGGCCGGCCAGCTCAAGGCCGTCGGAAGCGATGCGGATCGTCTCGGGCGCCGGTGGGGGCGAGGTGCGCACCGCGCGAGTGTAGCGGACGTTTGGCCCCCGGCGCGCCTTGTCTCGTGGCCGCGGGCGGTGTAGGTTCGGCCGGCTTCGATCCGTGAGGAGGCAAGCTGAGATCCCCGCACGCGTATCTCGTCCCCGTAGTCCTCATCCTCATTGCGCTCGCGTGCGGCGGCATCGCGGAGGCGGCGACGGCGCCGGTCGGCCCGCCGACGGCGGTGGGGCGCGGCGGTGCGGCGGCCACCGTCGAGCGCCTCGCCACGCAGGCGGCCATCGACACGCTGCGCCGCGGCGGAACGCCATCGACGCGGCCGTCACGGCGGCCGGCGTGCTCAGCGTCACCGAGCCCTTCTCCTGCGGGATCGGCGGCGGCGGCTTTCTCGTCCTCTACGACGCGTCGCGGCACAAGGTGACCACGATCGACGGGCGCGAGGTCGCGCCGGCGGCGATGTCGCCGACGTCGTTCCGGGAGGACGGCGCGCCGCTCCCGTTCAACGACGCGCGGTACAGCGGCCTCTCGGTCGGTGTCCCCGGTACGGTCGCCACGTGGGCCAGGCTGCTGCGCAAGTACGGCACGATCTCGCTGCGCGAGGCGCTGGCCCCCGCGATCAGAGTCGCGCGCAAGGGTTTCGTCGTCGACCAGACGTTCTACGACCAGACCGCGCTGAACCGCGACTGGTTCGCCGACGTCCCGTCGTCGGCGGCCCTCTACCTCGACCCGGACGGTACGCCGCGCGACGTCGGCACGGTCTTTCGCAACCGCGATCTCGCGGCGACGCTGGCGCGCATCGCCCGGTCCGGCTCGCGGGCGTTCTACCGCGGACCGGTCGCGGCCGCGCTCATCGACACCGTCCGCCGTCCGCCGGTGTCGCCGGCGGCGACGCACGTCTGGCGCCCCGGAGTGATGACCGGGAAGGACCTGCGCGCCTACACAGTGCGCGAGCGTGCGCCGACGCAGGTCGAGCCCGCGTTCCTCCTGACGCCGGAGGCGGCCGCACTGCAGGAGCGCGGGTACGTGTTCGCCACGACGCCCGAGATCGGCGCCGCGACGGGCATCGAGCTCCTGGGCGGCGGCAGGGTGCTCGCCGCCGCGGAGCCCGTCCGCCGCGGGGGAGGCAGCGCCATGGTGGTGGCGCCGGCGCGACGCGCTTAGGGCCTATCCCGCCAGGTCTGCACGCACGGATGCGCCCGTGGACGCATCGCGGATGCGGCCCCTCCCCGGATCCCCACGTAGCTGGGCTACGAGGGAACCGTCTCGTGACCGCCCCGCTCGGTCCACGAACGCCCCGCACGCACATCCCTACCGGGATAGGCCCTTAGCCGACGCCTTCGTGTGATGTACTTGCGCCGCCGCGAGCCGGCTGCGCCGCCGCGAGCCGGCTGCGCCGCCGCGGCTGCCGCGCGACGACCTCGGGCTCTTGTCGGACCTCCAGGCGGGTAGGATAGGGCGGTAAGGCCCGGCCGGCGACGCTTCGCCGGTCCGGCCGGGCCCGACCGCGACGCAGGGGGTGCGGCGTGCACGCCGACGATCTCGCAGGACGCCGTCTCGTGGTGGCCGCCAACCGCGGCCCCGTCTCGTTCCACAACGACCCCTCCGGGGAGCCGGTGGTGACGCGCGGCCCCGGCGGCCTCGTGACCGTCCTCACCGAGCTCCTGCGCAAACACCCCGGTACCTGGGTCGCGACCGCGGTGGGCGACGAAGAAGAGCGCCTTGCCGCCGAGGGCCGGGCCGCCTCAGTCGAGCTCGACGGCGACGCGTACCGCGTGCACTACGTCGGCGTCGCCCACGACGTCTACGACAAGTACTACAACATCATCGCCAACCCGATCCTGTGGTTCATCCAGCACTATCTGTGGGACCTGGGGCGGCATCCGGACATCTCACCCAACGAGGTCGACGCCTGGGAGAACGGCTACCTGCCGGTGCAGCGGCTCTTCGCGGCGGCGATCGCCGACGAGCTGGGCGTGGGCGCCGCGGGCGCCGCAGGGGCGGCCGGCACGGCCGCCGGGACCGGCGGCCTCGTCATGCTCCACGATTACCACCTCTACGGCGTCGCGCCGCTGGTGCGCGCCGCCGTCCCGGGCGCCTTCATCCATCAGTTCGTGCACATCCCCTGGGCGCAGAGCGACGCCTGGCTCGTGCTTCCCGAGCACATGCGCCGGGCGGTCTTCGCCGGCCTGCTCGGCAACGACGTGGTGGCCTTCCACACGCGGCACTACGCCGTGAACTTCCTGCAGGGCTGCCGCGACCTGCTCGACCTCGAGGTCGACGAGCGCCGCCTCGCGGTGGCCTACGGCGACCGCGAGGTGTGGGTGCGCGCCTACCCGGTGTCGATCGACCCGGACGAGCTGCGCAAGGCCGCCACGGCGCAGCGGGTGGCGGCCGCCGAGCGCAGCCTGCTGCAGCGCCGCCGCGAGCTCCTCGTCCTGCGGGTCGACCGCCTCGACCTCAGCAAGAACATCATCCGCGGGTTCGTCGCCTTCGACCGCTTCCTCGACCTGCACCCCGAGCTCAAGGACCGCATCACCTTCCTCGCCCTGCTGCAGCCGTCCCGCGAGGACGTGGAGGAATACGTGGTCTACCGCGAGCGCGTGACGCGCATCGTGGAACAGATCAACACCAGGCACGGCAACACCGACTGGATGCCCATCGATCTGCGCATCGAGGACAACTTCCCGCAGACCCTGGCCGCCTACCGGCACTACGACGCCCTCATGGTCAACGCGATCTTCGACGGCATGAACCTGGTCGCCAAGGAAGGACCCGTGGTCAACACCCGCGACGGCGTGCTCATCCTCAGCGAGAACACGGGGGCCTTTGAGGAGCTCGGCATGTTCGCCGTGGCCGTCAACCCGTTCGACATCGAGCAGCAGGCCGCGGCGATCTACGAGGCCCTGACCATGCCGGCCGCCGAGAAGCGCGCGCGCGCCGAGGCCCTCCGCGGCGTCGTCGATCGCAACAGCATCGAGAAGTGGGTACGCGCGCAGTTCGACGACATCGCCGCGAAGCTCAGCGCCGAGAGCGGCTGAGCGGTGTTGCGGTCAGGCGGGCGGCCGGGCCGGCGGAGCACCCGCCCGCTCAGACGTGTGGGTAGGTCACGATCAGCGCGACGCAGTACAGCAGGAGCGCTCCGGCGACAGCCGTGAGACCGTACCGCACGCCCCTCATCTGGAAGCGCTGGCCGACGGCGATGAGGAACAGCACAGCCGCAAGGATGACCGTGAGGCGCACGTAGTGCTCGCCTTCCTCGCGCGACCTCACCCCTTCGTTGAAAGCGGCGGTCGCCTCCGCGCCGAGCGTCACCGCCTTGTCCGCGACGGGATCCTCGTACTCCGGCATGGAGCCCGGGCCGGCGGGCGCCGCCGGGTCGGTGAACGGATCAGCCTTCAGCCAGGCCTCGAACGCGACCCGGTACTCGTCGGTGGAGCGCCGCTCGAGGAGCTCTTGCAGCTTCTCGTCGTCGGCCGAGTAGGCCTGCAGCCAGGCGGTGAACACGGTGGCGTTGAACCCCAGCAGCTCGTTCGCTGTGAGCTGCGTCTCGTTGCTGTCCACGCGGAGGCTCGAGGCCTCTGAGTAGGCCTTGGCGCTCTCACTGTCCCAGCGCGCCGCCTGGTAGCCGCTGAACGCGGTCGCGATGGCGACCACGGCGAGCAGGATGGCCTCGAGGATCTCCAGGATCTCGATGCGCCGGCGGCTCGGCTCGGTGCGGCCTTGAGCAGTGCCGTGCTCGTGCAGGTGCTGGGCGATCTCGACGTTGGCGTTGACTTCGGGCATGGTCTCTCTCCTCGCGCATCTCAGGCGTGCGGGTAGCTGGCCAGCAGGACGACGCAGTACACGAGGAACACGCCGGCGACGCCGGTCACCGCCAGGCGCACGCCCCTGATGCGGAAGCGCTGGCCGATGGCCAGCAGGAACAGCACGGCCGCCAGGATGACGGTGACCCTTACGTAGTCCTCGCCGACGGCCCTGTCGTGCACACCTTCGTTGAACGCCTCAGTGGCCTGATCGGCAAGGCCCTGAGCCTCTTCCGCCAACGGGTCCTTGTACTCCGGCATGTAGCGCGGTCCGGGCGGCGCGCTCGGCTTGTTCAGGGGATCGAGCTTGAGCCAGGCGTCGAAGGCGACCTTGTACGCCGGGGTGAAGCGGCGGGAGAGGATGCCCGCGAGCTTCTCGTCGCCCCCCGAATACGCCTGCAGCCAGGCGGTGAACGTGCCGGCGTCGTAGAGGAGCGTCTCGTTGGCCGTGAGTCGGGTCTCGTTGCTCTCGATGCGCAGCCTGGACGAGGTGGCGTAGGCCCTGGCGCTTTCGCCGTCCCACTTCGCGGCTTGATACCCGCTGAGGGCTGTCGAGAGGGCGACGATGGCCAGCAGGATGGCCTCGAGGATCTCGATGGTTTCGATGCGCCGGCGGCTGGGCTCGGTGCGGTTCTCGTGCCCGCCGTGCTCATTCAGTTGCTGCACGATCTCGATGTTGGCGTTGCCTTCGGGCATGCCTGTTCCGCTCCGTTGTCGTCTCGGCCGCTCCGCTGCCGTGGGGCGTCGTGTGCGGCACATCGTAGTACACGGGGCCGGGCAACGGAACGCGGCGCCGTGCCGGCCGGCGGCTGAGGCTGCGCCTCCGCCGGCTCGTCACCTGGGAGCCCGGCAGCGCTCGCGCGCCAGGCTGAGGTACTCTGCGGCCACGTCGATGCCGATGGCGCGGCGCCTCAGCTCGGCCGCCACGAGCAGCGCGGCGCCGGTACCACAGAACGGGTCGAGCAGCACTCCGTCCGGAGGGCACGTGGTCAGGATCGGGATGCGGCAGAGGTCGGCCGGGAACGGCGCGAAGTGCGCTTCCCGGCCCTGCGTGTCCTCGGGCATGATGTCCCACACGTCGCCGGGCTTGGCGCCGCCGGGGTGGTAGCGGAGGAAGTAGAAGCCGCGCTCCTGCAGTTCGCGGGCGCGGCCCGACACCGCCGTCTCGTCCGAGTGCGTCGGGCGCTGCCGGCCGCGCACGACCATGCGAAAGTCGGCGAGGCGGCCGGCGCCGATCTCGGCCAGCAGCCCGTCGAGGGCGGCCCCCGCCGCCTCCTTCTCCGCGGCGCTGAGCGCCGTCGACAGCTCGATCTGCCGCCGGTAGCGCACGCCGCTCACGCCGGTCGCCGAGACGACGGCGCCGCCGACCACGCGCGCCGCGCGCGGGGGCCTCCGTACCGCGTCGGCGTCGTAGAAGTAGCCCCTGGGCTGCAGGACGAAGTGGAAGAGCAGCTCGTGCACGTTGCGCAGCCGGTCGCGGCTGGCGTCCGGGCCGCCCTTGACCTTGTGCCACACGACGCTGTTGCGCAGCGTCCAGCCCTGCGCGTCGGCGAGGTGGAAGGCGACGCGCCAGGGGATGCCCAGCTGGCGTTTGCCGCGGTAGGTGTCGCCGAGGTTGAGCCACAACGAGCCCGTGGGCTGCAGAACCCGGCGTAGCTCGGCGGTCACAGCGCCGAGGGCGGCCACGTAGTCCTGCCAGCGGCCCTCGGCGCCGAGGCCGCCGCCGGCGTAGCGGCGGTGGCCGAAGTACGGCGGGCTGGTGAGGCAGCAGTCGATGCTTGCCGTGGGGAAGAGCCGGAGGGTCTCGAGGGCGTCACCGCAGAGGAACAGCGGCCGCGGGTCGCGGCCCGCCAGATACTCCGTGAGGCGGGCCGCCGCCGGCCTGTGGTCGCCCGCGCCGGCCGTGCCGTCGCCGGCCGCTTCGCCTGCGCCGGCCGCGGCGCCCTGCGTCCGGCTCACGCCTCGAGCACGCGCCGGTAGATCGCCTCGTAGTCGGCGACCATGCGCTCCACGGTGAAGCGCTCCTCCACCGTGCGCCGGCACACGGCTGGGTCGATCTCGCCGACGCGGCCCACGGCGGCGACGAAGTCCTCGAAGGTGTCGCAGACGAAGCCGGTCTTGCCGTCGTCCACGACCTCGGGCACCGAGCCCTGCCGCAATGCGACGACGGGCGTGCCTGTGGCCATGGCCTCGATCATCACGAGGCCGAAGGGCTCGGGCCAGGTGATGGGGAAGACGAACGCCTTGGCGTGCGCGAAGAGCTCGCGTTTGCGCGCGTCGCTGACCTCGCCCTCGTAGACGATCTGCTCGCCGTCGATGAGCGGCTCGACCTTCTCCTCGAAGTAGGCGCGGAACGGCTCCTGGAGCACCCCGGCCATGATGAGCCTGTGGTCGGTGCGCCTGGCGGCCTCGATCGACAGGTGGAAGCCCTTGGCTTCGCACACCCTGCCGAAGGCGAGCAAGTAGTCGTCCTTCCGCGGGGTGTACGGCCACTGCTCCACGGCGAGGGCGTTGTAGGCGAGGCCGGCCCAGCTCATGCCCGTCGGCCCCATCGACTGCTGGTACTCGCTGATGCCGACGTACGCGACCTCGCGCTGGAACTGCTCGTAGAAGGCGTAGGCCTGCTCGTCGAAGGCGCAGTGCACCGTATGGACCATGGGCGCGGCCAGATAGCGGCTGAAGGCGATGCCGACAAAGCCGGAGTGATCGTGGATGAGGTCGAAACTGCCCTGCTCGATGTCGGCGAAGGCGAACGACACGTGACGCGCGTCGTAGCTGGTCTGGCCCAGCACCTCGGGCATCTGCCGCGGGAAGAGGGCGCAGAGCTCGGCGGCCGTGTGGGAATCGCCGGTGGCGTACAGCACCACCTCGTGCCCGCGCGCGACGAGGCCGTCGCAGAGCTGCTGCACGACCCACTCCGTGCCGCCGTAGCCGGCGGGCGGGACGGTGATCCACGGTGGGGCGATCTGGGCGATGCGCATACCGGCATTGTACAGGACGGCGCCCGCGCTGCCGAGGTTGTTCGGCCCAGGGCTGTCCAGCTCCGGCTCCGTGAGGGTAGAGTGTCGGCGATGATCCTCTACCTCGACTGCGCGAACGGCATCAGCGGCGACATGCTCGTGGCCGCGCTGCTCGCCGTGTCCGGAGCGCGGGCGGGCGACCACGGCCCGCTGGACGACGTCGTGCGGCCGGCGCTGGCCGCGGCCGGCATCGACCCGCGGCTGGTCGCCCTCGAGGAGGTGCGCCGCGGCGGTTTCGCGGCGCTCTCGTTCAGGGTCGCGGACGGCCCCGGCTTCGCCACCTTCGGCGAGCTGATCGTGTCGCTGCGCGCGTCGGACCTGGAGCAGCCCGTGGCGGACGCCGTCGCCTCCATCGCCGAGCGCATGGCGGCCGCCGAGGCTGAGGTCCACGGCGGCGACGAGGAGCACCTGCACGAGCTCAGCAGCATCGACACAGCCATCGATCTGATCAGCGCCGTGTCGCTGGTGCAACACCTCGCGCCTGAGCGCGTCGCGGCTTCGCCGCCGGCGCTCGGTAGCGGCTTCGTCGAGACGGCGCACGGCGTGCTGCCGGCGCCGGCGCCGGCCGTGCTGTCCCTGCTTGCAGGGCTGCCCACGGCCGGCGCGCCCGCGGCGCCCGGCGGGCAGCCGCTGGGCGAGCTCACGACGCCCACCGGCGCCGCGCTGCTCGCCCACTTCGCGGAGGACTTCACGGGTTTCCCGGCGGGCCGCATCGAGCGCACGGGCTACGGCGCCGGGCAGCGCGAAACGCCGGGCCGGCCCAACGTGCTGCGCGTCGTCGTCGTCGAGCCGCTGGACGCGGGAGAGACGGGCGCGGAGGCCGGGGCGGACGCCGCCTGCGGCGGCCACGGCCCCAGCGATCACGTGCTGCTCGAGACCAGCATCGACGACCTGAGCGCGGAGCTGCTGGCGCACGCCGCCGACGCGCTTCGCGAGGCCGGCGCCGTCGATGTGTGGACGAGCCAGGCGCTGATGAAGAAGGGCCGCGCCGGCGTCGTGCTGCACGTGCTGGCCACCGCGCCCGACCGCGAACGCCTGGCCGGTCTCATCTTCGCCGAGACCTCGACGTTCGGTCTGCGCGTCGTGCCGTGCGGGCGCCTGTACGCGGAGGAGCGGCACGAGACCATCAGGATCGGCAAGCTCAAGGTGGGCGTGCGCCTGAGCTTCGTGGACGGCAAGCTCGCCACGGTCTCGCCCGAGTACGAGGACGTGCGCCGCGTGGCCGCGGCCGTGGGGCGGCCGGCCAAGGTCGTGTACGAGGCCGCCCAGTCGGCGGCGCGTACGCGCTTCAGCGGCGCCTGAGGCCGGGGTCCGGGCGCCGTGCCGGCGCCCTCTTCCGCCCGGCCCTGCTCGCGCCCCTTGAGCAAATTGACCCTCTCGACCACGCACCTGTACAATCCATCACAAGGAGCCGCTTCATCGCGCCACCCGGCGCAGGCTGCCCCCCAGTGAGACGCGCGGAAGTGTGGAAACAAAGGAGGACGCGTTGAGTTCGATCGTTCGTAGATCCCCGGTGCCCAGCGATATCGAGATCGCCCAGGCCGCCACCATGCAGCCCATCCAGGCGATCGCCGAGAAGGCGGGCATCCTGGAGGACGAGCTCGAGCTGTACGGCCGCTACAAGGCCAAGATCGACTACATGGCCCTGCTCGCGCGCCTCAAGGACGAGCCCGACGGCAAGATCATCAACGTCACCGCCATAACGCCGACGCCGCTGGGTGAGGGCAAGACCGTCACCGCTATCGGGCTCATCGAGTCGATGAACGCGCTCGGCATGGATACGATGCTCGCCCTTCGCGAGCCGTCCCTCGGCCCGGTCTTCGGCATCAAGGGCGGCGCCGCCGGCGGCGGGTACTCGCAGGTCGTCCCGATGGAGGACATCAACCTCCACTTCACCGGCGACATCCATGCGGTCGGCGTAGCCAACAACCTGCTCGCCGCCATGGTCGACACCCATCTCATGCACGGCAATGCTCTTGCGATCGACCCTCTGAGCATCTCCTGGCGTCGCGTCGTCGATCTCAACGATCGCGCCATGCGCGAGATCGTCAACGGCCTGGGCGGCAGGCTCAACGGTATCCCGCGCCAAACGGGCTACGACATCACGGTCGCCAGCGAGGTCATGGCCATCCTCGGTCTCGCCACCTCGCTGAGAGATCTGCGCGAGCGCCTCGGCCGCATCACCTTCGGCTACAGCACCGCGGGAAAGCCGCTCACCGCCGACGACATCGGCGCCGGCGGCGCCATGGCGGTGCTGCTCAAGGACGCCATCAAGCCCAACCTCGTGCAGACCCTCGAGGGCAACGCCTGTCTCGTCCACGCCGGGCCCTTCGCCAATATCGCCCAGGGCAACAACTCGATCATCGCCGACAAGGTCGCCATGAAACTGGCCGACTACGTGGTCACCGAGTCGGGCTTCGGCGCCGATCTGGGCTCCGAGAAGTTCATGGACATCATCTGCCGCTACGGCGGGTTCGCGCCGAGCTGTGTGGTCATCACCTGCACCATTCGCGCCCTCAAGATGCATGGCGGCCTGCCCATCGACCCCGACCTGCTGAAGGCCGAGAACAACGCCGCCCTCGAGAAGGGCTGCGAGAACCTCGCCAAGCAGGTCGAGAACATGAAGCTGTTCGGCATCCCCGTGGTGGTCACGATCAACCGCTTCGCCTTCGACCGCGACAGCGAGGTCGAGATCGTGCGCAAGGCGGCGGTCGCGGCCGGCGCTGAAGACGCCGTGCCGATCAACGTCCACGCGCTGGGCGGCGACGGCGCCCAGGAGGCCGCCGAGATCGTCAAGGCGGCCGCCGACAAGGGCGGCGACTTCAAGTTCCTCTACTCGCTCGACGCCTCCATCAAAGAGAAGATCGAGACCATCGCCACCATGATCTACGGCGCCGACGGCGTGGACTATCTGCCCGAGGCCGAGGCCAGGATCAAGCAGTTCACCGAGCAGGGCCTCGACAGGCTGCCGCTGTGCATGGCCAAGACGCACCTCTCGCTGAGCCACGATCCGGCGCTCAAAGGCCGGCCGCGCGGCTTCCGCGTGCCGATCCGCGACATCAGGCCGGCCACCGGCGCCGGGTACCTGTACCCGCTGCTCGGCGAGATGCGCACCATGCCCGGCCTGGCCAAGCGGCCGGCCGCCGTCGACGTCGACATCGACGTCGAGACCGGCCGCATCATCGGCCTGTTCTAGGAACTTGAGGAGCGACCCCGGGGCGCCGGCCGCCTGACGGCGACGGCGCCCCGCGGAGCCGCCTCCGGCGGCTCCGGGCCAGGCGCCGGGACGCGCCCTGCCGGCATCCCATTGCGGAGGTACACGTGAGCGACGGTCCCACCATGTATTGCAGCGAACCACTCCAGGTCTACCTCGACGACGCGGCCGCCGACAAGCCGGCGCCCGGTGGCGGCAGCGTGTCCGCCTGCGCCGGCGCTCTCGGCGCCGCCCTCGTCTCGATGGTCTGCAGCCTCACGCGCGGGCGCGAGAAGTTCGCCGGCGTCGAGACCGAGATCGTCACCCTGGCCGAGGCGTCCGAGGCGGCGCGCGGCCGCCTCGAGCAGCTCCTTCAAGAAGACACGACGGCTTACAACGGCGTCATCACCGCGTACAGGATGCCGAAGGTGACCGCAGAGGAGCAGGCGGCGCGCAGCCAGGCCATCCAGGATGGCCTCATCATCGCCGCCGACGTCCCGCTCGAGATCTGCCGCGTCGCGGTGGAGGTGTGCCGCCTCGCCAAGGTCGCCGCCGGCCTCGGCAATCCGCAGGCGGTCACCGACGCCGGCATCGGCGCCATCCTCGGCGAGGCCGCCGTGGTGGGCGCCGCGCTCAACGTCAGGATCAACCTCGGCTCCATCAAGGATCAGGCGTACGTGCAGAAAGCCGCCGCCGAGATCGACGAGATCCAGGCCGAAGCCGCGGCGCTGCGCGCCGAGACTCTGGACATCACGCTCGCCAAGCTCTGACCGACCACCGACCACACACGAGAGGGACGCCATGGCAGCTCAGATCATCGACGGCAAGGCGATCGCCGCACAGGTGCGCGAAGAGATCCAGGCCGAGGTCGCCAAGCTGGCGACCTGCGGCGTGAAGCCCGGCGTCGCCACCATCCTGGTGGGCGACGACGGCGGGGCGCAGTTCTACCGCGGCCAGATCGAGAAGAACACCGGCACGGTGGGCTTCGACTACTACAACAACGTGTTGCCGGACGGCGCCGGCGAAGAGGAAGTCCTCGCGCTCATCGACACGCTCAACAACGACGCCCGCGTGCACGGCATCCTGGCGCTCATGCCGATGGCCGGCGGCATCGACCAGAACAAGGTCTTCAACGCCATCTCCCCGGTCAAGGACCTTGACTGCGTCAACCCGGCCAACATCGGTCACGTGTTGCTCGGCGACCAGCTTTTCGCGCCGGCGACGCCCTCGGCCTGCATCGAGATCCTCGACCGCGAGGGCGTGGAGCTGCAGGGCCTCGACGTCACCATCGTCAACCACTCGAACATCGTCGGGAAGCCCGTCGCGCTGCTCTGCCTCAACCGCAACGCCTCGGTGCACGTCGTGCACGTGTTCAGCAAGGACGTGCCCGCCGCCTGCCGGCAAGCGGACGTGCTCATCAGCGCGGCGCCGGTGCGCGACCTCATCAAGAAGGACATGGTCAAGCCGGGCGCCGTGGTGATCGACGTCACCACCATGCGCGGCGCCGACGGCAAGCAGGTCGGCAGCCTGGAGTGGGAGGGCGTCCTCGCGGTCGCCGGCAGCGCCACGCCGGTGCCCGGCGGCGTGGGCCCCGTGACCAACGTGATCCTGCTCAAGAACGCGCTCGTGGCCTGCAAGGCGCAGACCGGGGTGCGTTGAGCGACGCGCCTCTGCGTCCGCGCCGGAGGGCCGCGCGTTGGCGCGGCGCGCGCCGCCGGCGCGGACGTGGTTCAATAGCGCCTCAAGGAGTTGATGACATGCCCAGGCGAGTAGTGCGCACCGAGCAAGCTTCGGCAGACGACGCCCAGCGGGGCGACCTCGACCTCACCCAGGTCGCGACCATCGTCGCTGAGGGCGACGCCCACGGCAACCTGATCGCGCTGTTGCAGCGTACCCAGAACGCGCTCGGCTACGTGCCCGAGCCCGCCGTCGATGAGATCGCCCGCCTCAGCGGCGTGCCGGCGTCGCGCATCTACGGCATCATCACGTTCTACGCGCAGTTCTCCACGGCGCCCAGCGGGCGGCACAAGATCTTCGTCTGCCACGGCACCGCCTGTCATGTGGCCGGCGCTACGCGGATCACCGAGGCGCTCGAGCAGGAGCTCGACGTCGCCGACGGCGCATCGACCGCCGACATGGAGTTCGATCTCGGCGCGGTGGCCTGCATGGGCGCCTGCTCCCAGGCGCCGGTCATGCGTATCGACGAGGAGACGTATGGCAATCTCAGCGCCGACCACACACGCAAGGTCATCCGCGAGCTCGTCAAGGAGCTCGGCCTCGAAGCGCGGTATCCCGGCCTCGCAGGCGCCGGCTCCACGGGGGGCGGTGGCGGCGATGCCTGAGCCGTCGGGAGCGCCCGCGGAGGGCGTCAAGGTCGCGGTTTCCGCCGCGCGCGACGGCAAGCGCCGGGTCGCGGTGTGCGCCGGCACCGCCTGCGTGTTCGCCGGCTCGATGAAGGTGCGGGACGCCTTCACCTCGGAGGTCGAGGCGGCGGGGCTGCGCGACGAGGTCGAGGTCGCCATCAGCGGCTGCCACGGGCTCTGTTCGCAGGGCCCGCTGGCCGTGGTGAGCGACGGCGACACGTACTATCCGCGCCTCAAGGTCAAGGACGTGAAGCGCATCGTCGAAGAGCACCTCGTCGGCGGCGCCGTCGTCGAGAAGCTGCTCTACCTGGACCCCGACAGCGGCGCGCGGGTGGCCTGCGCCCACGACATCCCGTTCTACAGCCAGCAGACGCGCATCGCCCTGCGCGACGTGGGCGTCATCGACCCGGAGAGCCTCGACGAGTATCTGGCGCGCGGCGGCTACGAGGCCGCGCGCAAGGCGCTCACGGAGATGCAGCCGGACGAGATCGTCGCTGAGATCCTCGCCGCGGGCCTGCGCGGGCGCGGCGGCGCCGGTTTCCCGACAGGGACAAAATGGAAGTTCGCGCGCTCGTCGCCGGGCGACGTCAAGTACATCATCTGCAACGGCGACGAGGGCGACCCCGGGGCGTTCATGGACGCCTCCATCATGGACGGCGATCCGCACGCCGTGATCGAGGGCATGGTGATAGCTTCGTACGCCATCGGCGCGCACGAAGGGTACATCTACGTACGCGCCGAGTACCCGCTGGCCGTGCGGCGGCTGCGGCTGGCCATCGCCGCCGCCGAGGAGCGCGGCTTCCTCGGCAGCGACGTGTTCGGCAGCGGCTGGGGCTTCAAGCTCAAGATCAAAGAAGGCGCCGGCGCCTTTGTCTGCGGCGAGGAGACGGCGCTCATCGCCTCTATCCAGGGTGAGCGCGGGATGCCGCGCAAGCGGCCGCCGTTCCCGGCGGTCTCCGGCCTCTGGGGCAAGCCCACCAACATCAACAACGTCGAGACCTTCGCCAGCGTGGCGTGGATCATCGCCCACGGCTCCGCCGCCTACGCCGCCATCGGCAGCGAGACCTGCAAAGGCACCAAGGCCTTCTCGCTGGCGGGCAAGGTCGTCAACGGCGGCCTCGCCGAGGTCCCCATGGGGTCCACGCTGCGGCACGTGATCTTCGACGTCGGCGGCGGAGTCAAGGACGGCCGGGAGTTCAAGGCAGTCCAGCTCGGCGGCCCGTCCGGCGGCTGCATCCCGGCGGCCCTGCTCGACACGCCTGTGGACTACGAGAGCCTCGCCGCGACCGGCGCCATCATGGGCTCGGGCGGCATGGTGGTCGCCGACGACACCACCTGCATGGTCGATCTCGCCAGGTACTTCCTGCAGTTCACCCAGAACGAGAGCTGCGGCAAGTGCGTGCCCTGCCGCCTCGGTACCAAGCGCATGCTCGAGATCCTCGAGCGCATCACCAGAGGCCACGGCAGAGACGGCGACATCGCCGGCCTCGAGCTGCTCGCCTCGACCATCAAGAAGACCAGCCTCTGCGGCCTCGGCCAGACGGCGCCCAACCCGGTGCTCACCACCATCCGGTACTTCCGCGACGAGTACGAGGCGCACATCTCCGCGCGCCGCTGCCCGGCGCTTTCGTGCGACGCGCTCATCGCCTACACCATCGACCCGGAGGCCTGCACCGGCTGCACGCTGTGCGCCAGGAAGTGCCCGGTGGACGCGGTCCGCGGCGAGAAGAAGCAGCCGCACGCCATCGACCAGAAGCTGTGCATCAAGTGCGACTCCTGCCGCGCGGCCTGCAAGTTCGACGCCGTGATCGTCGTCAGCGGGCCGGACGAGATCGCCGCCGCGGTCGCCGCGCAGCGCGGCGGCTGACGCCGGACGAGTCGCCGCAGGCCCTCATGCCCCTTGCCCTCACCCTCTCGTGCGCATAGTGTTCGCCGAGTGACCAGTAGCGTCTATCGGCTTCCGGCGTCCGCTTCGAGGAGGTGCACGAGACACCGGTTCGTCTGAATGGCATGGACCGCGGACTCTGCGTCGGGGCCGACCCGGCGTCCGCATCGCGAAGGGGGGGAGTGTGGCGGAAGAACTGGCATTCGCGCGCAAAGCCAGCGGCATGGTGCGCGGTCTCTCGATGATCGACGCCTTCGCCGTCGGCATGATGAACCAGGGCATCACGCCCAGCATCTGGACGATGATCACCTGGGGGCTGGGCACCTATCTCAGCGGCAACCTGCTCTGGGCGAGCGTGATCTCGCTGGTGCTGGTCGGGTTCGGCTTTCCGCTGGTGTGGGGCATCCTCTCCGGCAGCATGCCGCGCTCGGGCGGGGAGTACATCTACAACTCGCGCATCATCCACCCGATCGTGGGCATCGCCGAGAGCTTCGGCAACGCCTTCGTGATGATCTTCTGGGTGTACGTCCTGGCGCCGTGGATCGCCGACCCCGGCCTTGTCATCTGGGCCGAATACATGGGCTGGACCTGGCTCTACGACAGCGTCGCCGGCACCTTCTTCGGCGGCCTGGAATACAACTGGGGCGTCTTCGTCGTGGCGACGATCGCCAACGTGCTCGCCGTGCTCACCATGATCTTCGGCGTCAAGATCTTCGCCTCGATCCAGAAGGTCATCATGATCTTCGCGCTCGGCGGCGCGGTCGTGGTCACCGGGGCGATCATGTTCAGCAGCAAGGCCACGTTCGCCGCCAACTGGGACGTCATCGCCACCAGGTTCGACTCGCTCAAGTACGCCGAGGTCGTGCCCGCCGTCGCGGCGGCGATCGGCGAGGCGGTGCCCACCACCTCGACGTTCTACGGCACGCTCGGCGTCATGGTGGCCGGCTCGTGGCTGTTCGCCTACGCCTACTTCTGCGTGTTCGTGGCCGGCGAGGTCAAGCGCCCCGACAAGACGCTCATCAGCGCCAACTTCGTGGCCATCCTCGTGCCCGCGCTACTGATGATCTGGACGGCGCTGTCGATGTACCACACCATGCCGTTCGAGTTCATCTCGGCGACCGCGTGGATCGACAACAACGGCGGCATCGACGGCTACAACATGCCCTACCTGCCGAGCTACATGAGCCTCGCCTACGTGGCTCACTCGAACTGGTTCGTGGCCGCGGCGGCCAGCCTCTCTTACATGCTCTTCACCTTCTGGTACGTGGCTCTGAGCTACCTCGCCTTCCCGCGCATCATCTTCGCCTGGGGCATGGACCGCATGGGACCCAAGTGGTTCACCTCCATCAATCCGCGCTGGGCGAGCCCGGTCAAGAACTACATCCTCTGCTTCGTGCTCTGCCAGGCGGCGATCGCGCTGTACACCTTCTGGCTGGGCAGCTACATGCAGGGCCTGACCATCACCGGCATGGAGATCGTCTCGGTGTGGGGCATCACCACCATCGCGGCGCTCATCTTCCCCTACTCGAAGCGCGCCAAGGGCATCTGGGAGTCGTCGCCCTACAAGACCTGGAAGTTCCTCGGCGTCCCGCTCGTCACCTTGGGCGCCGCCGTCTCACTCGTCTATCTCGCCATCCTCTTCTACTTCCTCATCTTCACCGAGGAGATGAAGGACTCCAACGGCGGGTCGTGGATCCTGTACGGGATCGTGTGGGCCATCGGTGTCGCGTGGTACTTCGTCTGGCGCGCACGCAGCAAGAAGGTCGGCATCGACGTCGGCATGACCTACGGGGAGCTGCCGCCGGAGTGATCCCGGCACATCCCGCTTCAGTCTGCGCCTTGACGGCGTGAACGGGCGGGGGCGGCGCGCCTGCGGCGCGCCGCCCCCGCCCGTCGCACGTGGTCGGCCGGTAGTAGCCCAGGCGGCAAGGCCGCGCAGTGGCGCTCCGGGCGGCCCCGGCGGCCGCGCCGCGCGAAGTCCGCGTTCACGGCGCAGATCTGGGCGGCATCGTCTGGCCCGGCTATCCCCGTGAGCAGCGGGTGGAGCCGGAGAGGCGTAGGATTCGGTACCGTGCGAGATTCCCAGACTGCCGAATCCTACCAGGAGCGCCCGGCTCTTGACATTTTCCGACGCTGGGTATCGAAATAGCCCTACCGAATCGGCGCAGAACCAAGGGGGGTCAGGGTGCCGTTTGCTCTCGACGCGATCGATCGCGGCGTCGTGTCGCTGCTTCTTGAAGACGGCCGCATCTCGTCGGCCGAGATCACGCGACGCATCGGGCACGTGTCCGAGCGCGCCGTGCGCTACCGCATCGAGCGGCTGGTGCGCTCGGGCGTGATCCGCATCAGCGCCATCGTCAATCCTCAGGCGGTGGGCTTCACCGTCATCGGCGACGTCCTCATCGACGTCGCCCCCGGCAAGCTGCAGGACGTCGCCGCGCGGCTCGTGGAGTTCCCGACGGTCAGCTACGTGGCTGGCTCCGTCGGCGAAGGCGACCTCAGCGTGCAGGTGTACGCGCGCGACACCGAGGAGCTCCTGCGCTTCGTCAACGAAGTCATCGGCAAGGTCCCTGGAGTCACCCGCACCAAGCTCGCGATGGTGCCGTGGAAGCTCAAGGATGTCTATCAGTGGCAGGTGCCTGTGGAGGCCGCTGAAGAGGGGAGGGCGATCGGCTGAGGCGTTAGCGTTCCCGTGTCTCCGACCATCAACCCGCGCAGCGCCGCCAGGGTGCCCCCGGCGGCGGGACGCGGAATCAGCAAGGGGGGAATGTGGCTGAAGAACTAGCCTTTGCCCGCAAAGCCAGCGGCCTCGTCCGCGGCCTTTCCATGTGGGACGCCTTCGGCGTCGGCTTCATGAACCAGGGGCTCACGCCCTCGATCTGGGTCATGACCAGCCTGGGCGTGGGCGTCTACCTCGGTGGCAACCTCATCTGGGCCACCATCATCTCGATGATCCTCGCCGGCATCGGCTTCCCGCTCGTGTGGGGCGTGCTCGGCGGCTCCATGCCCCGTTCGGGCGGGGAGTACATCTACAACTCGCGCATCATCCATCCCATCGTGGGTATCGGCGAGTCCTTCGGCAACGCCTTCGTGTGGATCATGTGGATCTACGTGCTGGCGCCGTGGACCGCCGACCCGGGCATGGTGATGATGGCGCAGTTCATGCACTGGGATGGCCTGGCCAGCTTCGCCACCAACCTGTGGGGCATGTTCGCCATCGCCACGGTGGCCAACGTCATCGCCTTCCTGTTCGTGGTGTTCGGCATCAAGTGGTTCGCGCGCATCCAGAAGGTCGTCATGCTCCTCGGCATCGGCGGTTGCGCTGTGCTCCTGGCCGCGATCTGCTTCTACAACAAGGCCGACTTCGTCGCCGGCTGGAACAACATCGCCCAGCAGTACGGCTCGCTCGACTACGCGGGCTTCTTTGCGGCGGCGCAGGCCGAGGCGGGCGGCGCCATCCCTAAGACCTGGAACTGGTTCGACACCTTCGGGGTCATGGTCGCCGGCTCCTGGCTCTTCGCCTACAGCTACTGCATCACGTTCATCGCCGGCGAGGTCAAGCGCCCCGACAAGACCATCATCCTCTCCAACCTCTTCGCCATCATCGTGCCCGGCGTGTTCATGCTCTGGGCGGCCGTCGGTCTCTACCACATGGTCGATTTCCAGTTCTTCTCGGCGACGCAGTTCGTCGACAACGCCGGCACCACCCTGGGCGACAAGTACACTGTCCCGTGGAGCACCAGCTTCATCGGCCTGCTCGCCATGGTGAACCAGAACAAGATCCTGCTGTTCATCGCGGTGCTGTCGTTCCTCGCGTTCAACGTGTGGTGGATCGCCCTGTCGTACCTGGCCTTCCCGCGCATCCTCTTCGCCTGGGGCATGGACCGCATGGGTCCCAAGTGGTTCACCGACATCAACCCGCGCTTCGCCAGCCCGGTGAAGAACCACATCCTCTGCTTCGTCCTCGGCCAGATCATGATCGCGGTGTACATCTTCTGGCAGAACGAAGCCATGCAAGGCCTGGCCGTCACGGCCCTCGAGATCTTCTCGGTGTTCGGCGTGACCGCCGTCGCGGCCCTGCTGTTCCCCTACGTGAAGCGCTCCAAGGGCATCTGGGACGCCTCGCCGTACAAGACGTGGAAGCTGCTTGGTATCCCCATGGTGACGATCGGCGCCGTTGTCGACCTCATCTACCTGGGCATCCTCGCGTACTTCTTCTTCTTCCTGCCAGACCCCGACAAGCGCCTCGAGGGCTTCACCGCGTCCACGGCCATCCTCATCACCGTGCTGTGGATCCTGGGTATCGCCTGGTATTTCTTCTGGAAGCAGCGCAGCAAGCGCGTGGGCGTCGATGTGTCGATGACCTACGGCGAGTTGCCGCCTGAGTGATGTAAGCAGTACCGTAAGGGGCGGGAGCGCCCGCTCCCGCCCCTTACTGTCTCTGGAGTGTGCAGATGATCAAGCTATTCTTTGTCACCGACATCCACGGCTCGAACGTGTGCTACCGGAAGTTCCTCAACGCGCTTCCGATCTACGGCGCCGACGTGGCCGTGCTCCTCGGTGACCTCACCGGCAAAGTGCTCGTGCCGCTCGTCGAGAAGGGCAACGACACGTGGGAGTGCACCCTCATGGGGCAGCACCGCGACATCGCCACCAAAGACGAGCTTGCCGACATCAAGAAGATCACCGAGAACGCGGGCTACTACTGGGTGCACCAGTCGCGCGAGGAGTTCAATGAGACGCGCGACGACCCGGCCAAGATCGACGCCCTGTTCAAGAGCCTCGTGTTCCAGCGCGTGCAGGAGTGGCTCGACCTCGCCGACGAGCGTCTCGAGGGCAAGCCCTACCAGATGTACATGTGCCCCGGCAACGACGACTGGTTCGTCATCGACGACATGATCGACAACGCCAGGCTCGTGCATCCCTGCGACAAGCGCGTCGTGGAGATCGACAACCACGAGATGGTCACCTCCTCGGCCTCCAACCCCACGCCGTGGGACACCCCGCGCGAGATGAGCGAAGTGGATCTCGAGGCGCACCTGCGCGGCCTTGTGGGGCAGATCAAGAACCAGGAGACGGCGATCTACAACTTCCACGTGCCGCCGTACGGCTATTCGCTCGACCTGTGCCCCAAGCTCGACGAGAACCTCACGATGGCCGCCGACGAGAAGATCCACGCGGGCAGCCTCGGCGCCAAGAAGCTCATCGAGGAGTACCAGCCGCTGCTCGGCCTCTTCGGCCACATCCATGAGTCCCGTGGCGCGCAGAAGGCCGGCCGCACGCTGCTCATCAACCCCGGCAGCGAGTACTCAGAGGGCATTCTCAAGGGCGTCATCGTGATGCTCGACAAGAAGAAGGTGAAGGACTACGTCTTCACGTCTGGTTGATCGTCGCGTAGACTACGCACTTCATCGATACGTCGATCCCGGAAGGGGGCGATAGATGGGTCAGTTCATCCTGCCCAAGGACATCCCGCTCGACCGCTATCCCAAGCCCGAGGTGTTCCTCGACGAGGGCAAGCGCATCGCCGAGGCGGCGCAGCAGCAGGGCATCGTCATGCGAGTCATGGGTCCGCTGGCGCTGCACTACTACTTCCCCGAACAGATCGACCTGTACGCCAGGCTCGAGCGTCTCGGTGACCGCTATTTCACCGACATCGACTACGCGACCTACGGCAAGACGCGCAAGCATCTCATCAAGTTCATGGAGTCGGTCGGCTATGAGTGCGACCTGCAGACCATGGCGATGACCGGCACCACCCGCCACATCTACTTCGGCGGCAAGGTCCCGATGATCGATGTGTTCATCGACAAGCTCGACTACTGCCACGAGGTCAACTACGCGGGGCGTCTCGAGCTCGATCCCTGGAGCGTGTCGCTGGCCGACATCCTGCTGCAGAAGCTGCAGATCTGGGAGATCAACCACAAGGACCTCGTCGACATCGAGTACCTGTTCACGGTCGCCGACTTCGGCGAGGACGACGCGAAGAAGGTCAACGTCGGCTATGTGGCCCGGCGCTTCGCCGACGACTGGGGCTTCTGGTACACGGGTACCACGAACCTCGATCGCGTGAAGGAGCACGTGGGCAGCGTAGATGCCCTGAACGACGACCAGAAGGCCAAGATCAGGCAGGTCGCCGACGAGGTGCGGGCGCGCATCGACCAGGAGCCCAAGACCAGGAAGTGGGAGAAGCGCGCCAAGAAGGGCGCCAAGAAGATCTGGTACAACACCGGCTTCTCCGACTGGTGATCCCGCCGGCGCGGCGCCGCCGGACGCGGCCGCCGTCGCCGACGCGCAAGCGACAAGCACGAGGGCCGGGGCGCCCATGGCGCCCCGGCCCTCGTGCTGCGTGCGGCGCCTGCCCGGCGGCCCTTTGCGAACGGCGCCGCCGGGAAGGCGCCCGGCTCAGTGCGCGGCCAGCTCCCCCTTGCCGGCGAGCACGCGCACGTCGGCGAGCGTCGCCTCGAGGCGCTCGAGCACCTTGTCCATCTGCTCGTAGGTGATGATCGCCGGCGGCTGCACGCGCAGGGTCAGCGAGTTGAACAGCGTCCCGCCGATGAGCACGCCGCGGCTGAACAGGCCCTGGCTCACGGCGTAACCGATGTCGGGGTCCCTGAACTGCATGCCGATGATCACGCCCACGCCGCGGATCTCCTCGAAGAGGTCGTCGTAGACGCCGGCGAGCTCGTTCAGCTTGCCCTTGAGGTAGGCGCCCTTCTCGGCGGCCTGGCCGGGGATGTCCTCTTCCAGGGTGGCGTGCAGGGCGGCGATGCCGGCCGCGGTGGCCATGGGGTTGCCGCCGAAGGTCGTGGTGTGCATGTAGGGGTTGTCGAACATCGTCGAAAAGACGTCCTCGGTGGAGATGAAGTTGCCGATGGGGATGACGGCGCCGCTGAGGGCCTTGCCCATGGTCATGATGTCGGGAGTCACGCCCGAGTGCTCCATGCCCCAGAGCTTGCCCGTGCGCCCCATGCCCGTCTGCACCTCGTCGGCGATGAGGAGGATGCCCCACTTGTCGCAGATCTCGCGGACCTTGGGGAAGTAGTCGTCGGGCGGGATGATGGCGCCGGCCTCGCCCTGCACGGGCTCGACGATGAAGGCGGCGATGTCGAAGCCCACCGCGTCGCAGACAGCGAGCTGCTTGTCGAGGGCATCGGCGTCGCCGTACGGGATGAAACGCACCCCGGACATGAGCGGGTAGAAGGGCTCGCGGAACTCACCCTTGCCGCTCACGCTCAGGGAGCCGAACGACTTGCCGTGAAAACCGCGCGTCGTGGAGATGATGCCGAGCGTGTGATCGGGCTTCTTGCGCCGCGCCCACAGCTTGGCGATCTTCATGGCGCCCTCGTTGGCCTCGGTGCCCGAGTTGCAGAAGAACGAGTACTGCAGATCGCCGGGCGTGACCATGGCGAGCAGGTGGCTGAGGTAGCCGCGCATGGGGTCGAGGAGCTCCTGCGAGTGCAGCGCCTGGTGCTCGAGCTGGTCGCGCACCGCCTTGACCACGGTGGGGTGGCGGTGCCCCAGCATGTAGATGCCGAAGCCCCCGAGGCAATCGATGAACTCCTTGCCGTGGATGTCGTAGAACACGGAGCCTTCGTCGCGCCATTCCACGGACGTGTAGTCGCTCGACACCGACTTGCGGTACTCGAGGATGCCGGGGTTGACGTAGCGGTCGAAGTTGGCCACGCAGTCATCGACCACGGCCTGCTGCTCGCTCTCCGTGAGGACGGATCTCGCCATGAGATCGAGTGCCTTGCGGGATTCCCGTAGGGCTTCATCTTTCAGCTTGTCCTGCATTCGTCTCCCCAGTCCTGTGCCTTGCATGACGTGCTTTTTCGCTGTTTTGCGGTATAGTTCGTACAGCCGACCGAAGCACGAGGTCACTCTACCGCGAAATCCGCGACGGCGCAAGGCCCTCGCGAGTCCTGCGCCGTCTCGAGCCGGGGGCAGCGACGGTGGTACCGTGAACCAGGGAGATGACGAGATGACAGCGGATCAGGACAGCATGAACGACGATCCCACGGCGCGGCTGTCGCCGACGGCGCGGCGCCTCGTGACGGCCGCGCGCGCGCTTCTGGCGCGCGGCGGCTTCGAGGCGCTCACGGTCGAGGGCGTGGCCGCGGAAGCGGGCGCCTATCGCGACTCCGTGCGCTACTACTTCGGCGGCAAGGCGGCGTTCATCGCCGCCGTGGTCGACTCGCTGGCCCACGACCAGAGCCTGGCCGCGGTCGCCGAGACCCGCGCCCAGCCGGCCGGCGAGGAGCGCGTGCACGCCCTGGTCGCCGGCGATCGCCAGCTCGTGGACGACCGCGACTCCTTTCGCGACTTCTTCGCGATCTTCCCGCACGTGCTCCGCGACGAGGAGCTGCGCTCGCGGGTCGCGGGACTGTACGACTGGTACCGCGACCTCTACGCCGGCGGCATGGGAGGCTCCGGCGCCGCAGGTGATGCGCACCTGCGCGGCCTGGCCTCCCTCATGGTCGCCATGACTGATGGGCTCGCCGTCCAGAAGCTCCTCGACCCCGACGGCACCGACCTCGAGGAGCTCTTCGCGCTTTGGGAAAGCCTGCTCCGCCGCGAACTGCGCGAAGACGGCTAAGGGCCCATCCCGGTAGGGATGTGCGTGACGTGTCCACGGGCGCATCCGTGCGTGCGGACCTGGCGGGATAGGCCCTAAGCCGCCCAGATATCCTCGCTCGAGAGGAGGGGCGTGGCGCCCCACTCGAGCACGCCCACCTCCCTCAGGCCGCCGTTTCGCTACTGAGGCGCGCGCCCCGTCGCGTTGGCCGCGCCGGCGTCGATGGCGTCGTCCGCACGCGTCCCCTGCGCCGGCTTCGTGCCCGCCGAGGCATCGGGCGGCGCTGCCGGAGCAGCGGACGGCGCTGGTTCAGGCTCCGGAGTGGCCGTGCGCGCCGCCCCTCCTCGCGACATCTTCTTCTTCTTGGCGGCGGCGCGTTTCTCGATCGCCGCCGCCTCGCGCTTGCGCCGGGCGATCATGTCGGTCATGTCGGTGGTCTTGCCGGAGGTCGCCGCGAGAGCGGCGCGCGCGCGTCCGGCGACGAGCCGGCTGCGGTCGTTCGCGAGCACTTCCATGAGTCCGCGCGCGCGAGGGTCCTTCATCCTTCTCAGGATGTCGACCATGGCGGACTTCTGGTCGCCGGGCCAGTAGGTGACCTTGCGGAAGAGCTCCTCGTTCGACTCGGGCTTGTCCACCATCACCAGGGCGCGTGCCGACTGACAGCGGATCACCCCCTCATCGTCGTCGAGCAGCCCTATGAGCTTCGCGGTGGCCGGTTCGCTGCCGCGCATGGCCTCGCCGGTAAGCCGGCCCATGCCGCGCGTCAGGAGCACCTCCTTGTCGTGCTCCGTCTCCTGAGCGCGGAGCCGACGCCCGACCGTCCACAGAAGCGGTACGCAGACGACCAGCACCTCGGCTCCCCAGATGGCGTAGTAGAGCCCCGCGTGGTCCGCACGCCACGCGGAGAACTCGTCGCGGCCGCCCGCGACCGCCGAGCCTACTATGGTCGAGGCCGACCAGGCGAGCAGGGCCACGAAGAGGACGATGCCGACGAACAGGAAGGATCGGTACTTCACCCGTGGACCCGCTCAGGGTCGAGAATGGCCGGAGAGCATGGCTGTAGCCGCGACGAGCTCAGCCTTGGACCTTCCAGTACTTCTCGACCTTTTCGGGGGACAGCTCGACGACGAAGCCGCGCAGCATGCCCTCGCCGTACTCCGAGCCGGGGTTGATGCACAGGGTCTCCCCGATGAAGGTGAAACCGCTCGATTCGTGGATGTGGCCGTGAAGACCGAGCATAGGCTGGTACTTGGCGATCATGTCGCGCACCGCCTGCGAGCCCACGTGGACCATCTCCACGCCGCCGACCCCCGAGATGACCTTGAGGTCGGCGGTCAGCTTGGGCGCCGTGTCGATGTCGGTGTCCTTGGGCGGGCAGTGGATGTTCCAGATGGAGCTGCGCACGTCCTTGAGCCAGCCGATCTTCTCCTCGAGCATCTCCTCCATGCCCTTCTCGTCCACCTCGCGCGGCGTGTCCCAGGGTGTAGGCGTGACGTACTCGTGGCTGATCAGCTCGTGGCCTTCGAGGTCGACGATCTTGTCGTTCGGGTAGATGATGCCGCGGTCGGCGAACTCCTTGATGACGACGTCGAGCTCCTGCGGATCGTCGTTCCCGGGCATGACGATGGACTTTACCTTTGACGTGTCGATCTTCTCGCAGAGCAGCTCCAGCCAGCTGCGCATGCGCTTCACGACCTCGCGCTTCATGGTCGCATCGACGAGGTCGGGGTCCTTCTTCATCTGCTCGAGCTCGCGCTTGTCGATGCGGCAGGAGTAGACGCCGCCGTTGGCGAGCTTCCGCTCCCACTCGACGATCTCCTCCTCGCTCTTCAGCTTGACCTCCTGGCCGAAGTAGCCCGACTTGGAGTAGCCCTTGCCGAAGTCGATGATCGGCACGAGCGCCTTGCCGGCGAGATCGCCACAGAGCATCAGGCAGTCGCACTCGTAGATGCTGATGGCGGTGATCCACTTGCGCCACACGGTCTCGGCGCCATGCACATCGACCGAGAAGAAGATCCTCATTCGCTCCGCTCCTTTGTGAGAAATGAGAGGGTACCCTCTCGGGAAGAGAGAGAACCGACTCTTGGCCCGGCCGTCACTTCAAGGGAGGCGGTCGGCGAAGAACCCGGAATCGATTCGGGGTAGGCCGACTATGCGCCCTGACGGGCGCCTGGGCGGCGCTCAGGTGCAGGTGGCCGGCGGAGGTTGGTCGACCGTTTCGGGCGCGAGGATGGAGAGCTGATTGCCCATCACCGCCTCCCCAGGTCGGCGTGCGTGCCGCCGGCGGGCGCCGACGGTTGGCCGCATGCTACATGGGCGCGCGGTGGGGCGTCAAGGCTCCGCGCATGGCCCCATCGGGCGGGTGCTCGAAGGCGATCGGCCGCCTCACCCGAGGAAGCACTTGCGGTTGGTGGTGAGGCTGCGCACGGCGCCCGCCCACCGCCACCGCCACCGGCGGTCCGGCTGCCGGACCGGCGTCTGCCTTCTCAGAAGGGCTGGTTCGGCAGCCTTCGAATGCTTCTTGAGGGGATGACACCCCTCGTTCAGGCCGCCGGCGAGCCTGCGCCGACAGGCCCAGATCAGCGGGTGCTTGACGGCGCCGGGCGGGGCGCTGGGCAGGGTAGTGCACATCGGTAAGAGAGCAAACCGGCTGTTCCTTGACCGCTTTGCGACCTGCAGCCCGGACCTGGCGGCGGCGCTGTGATGCGCTTGGGCGAGACCGGGATCTGCTTGGATCTCTGCCGGGAGAACACCCCGATTCTCTCCGGCTGCGGGGCGCGGAAGCCGCGAGGGAAGCTTGACTGAGGCAACGAATCTCTTCGGAACCCCTTCTTTGTGAAGGCGATGCGGGGCATTGACGCCACGCCGCACGCCCATGTAGCATGCGGCCAACCGCTGGCGCTCGTCGGCGGCGCGCATGCCGACCGGGGGGAGGCAGTGATGGGCAAGGAGCTCTCTATGCTCGCGCCCGAAACAGTCGACCAACCTCCTCCAGCCACCTGCGCCTGAGCGCCGGCCAGGCGCCCGTCAGGGCGCTTGTTCGGCGCGACCCGAAGCGCTTCCAGGTTCTTGGCCGATCGTCTGCAACAGGGGAGGTGATTCCGAAGGAGCTCGTACTTCGCGCCGCCCTTCACGGAGCCATCATCGTCAAGACTCGGGATCGTGACACTGTCACATCCTCCCAATCTAAATGAGGATTCTGGTGAGCTATGGCTGAAGAGACTATCGTTTTCGCGCGCAAGGCATCGGGCCTCGTGCGCGAGATGAGTTGGCTTGACGTTCTGCTTATCACTATCGCCGGCCCTGCCGCCTCGGGCATGACCTACTACGCCGTCAAGCAGCCGGGGATCTACCCAGGCGGCAACATGGTGCTGGCGTTCTTGCTCGGCGGCATCCTGTGGCTGCTGCCGGTGATGCTCGTGGCAATCTACGCGAGCTCGTTCCCGCGCAGCGGCGCCATGTACGTCGTGATCTCGCGGGCCACGCACCCGTTCCTCGGCTTCCTGCCCAACTGGCTGTGGGTCTTCTCCAACGGGTTCTCCGTCGGGTTCCTCAACTACATCATGCTCAACATCCTCTCCTCGTGCGTGCTCGTCGCCGGGCAGATGAGCGGCTCGTCGAGCATGACCAGCGCGGGCGAGTGGCTCTCCGGCAACTACAACCGCCTCTACATCTCGCTGGCGGCCACGGTGGTCGTCTGGTTCTTCGAGCTGCGGGGCATGGACAGGCTCAAGTGGTTCATCCGCGTCCTCGTCTACGTGCCCCTGGTCCTTTCCATAGTGGCACTCATCATCATGGCCGTGAGCGACGGCGGCAAGTCCTTCAACGAGGTGTACGGCGTCGGTGCGTATGCGAAGATCAATCTGGCCGCACAGTCGCAGGGCATCCAGGACGCCATGCTGAGCATGTGGGGCGGCATCAGCGGCATGCTCATGGCCGTCTTCTGGGCCTACACCGCCCTGGAGGCGATCTCCTTCGTCGGCAGCGAAGTCAAGACCCCGCGTACGAGCTTCATGCGGGGCATGACCATCGGCTTCTTCTCCGTCACGGCCCTCTACATGCTCAATGCGTGGCTGCCGGGAGTGAGCTTCGGCTCCGAGTTCATCCGCAACTACAGCTGGCTCTACAACACCAGCGATGCCACGTACGCGGCGCTGCAGACCGCCATGGGAGGCGCCACGCCGCCGATCCCGTCGATACCGTTCTACGCCGCCATCGACGGCGGCATGGCCTGGCTGGCGATCGTGCTCGGGATCGGTTTCATGTTCTGGTTCCTGAACACGTCGGTGATCATCTGGATGGCCTCGGTGCGGGGGCTCTTCGCGATGTCCTTCGATCGCCAACTGCCGATCAAGCTGTGCTCCGTGAACAGCAACGGCGTGCCCACGACGGCGACCCACCTCATCGGCGTCGTCGCCCTCGTCGGCTGCTTCATCGGCCTGGGCGACGCTGTCGGTACGTCGTCGGCCGGCGTCATGCTCGCGATCCTCGACTGGACAGCTCTGTTCTTCATCTGGACCGTCGGCCTCGCGGGCCTGTTCCTGCCGTTCACGCGCCCCGACCTCTTCGAGAAGGCCACCTTCCAGAAGAAGTGGTTCGGGGTGCCGGCGATCTCCATCATCGGGGCGATCGTGCTCGGCATCGGCTTCTACATGATCCTCTACGTGGGCCTCGAGCTCACCACGACGTACTCGCAGATCGGCATGGCCGCCATCATCGTGTTCGGCTTCGGCCTGGTGGCGTACATGTACGCCAAGAACCGCAGAGAAGGTATCGATCCCAACCAGATCTACTCGGCGATCCCGCCGTCCTGAGCCCGGCTCAGGCAGAAGCGTAGAAGGGCGGCGCCTCCGTGGAGGCGCCGCCCTTCTTCTTGCTGCGCCGAGCCGCGCTCGAGCGCGGGCCACTCGGTGGCGCCGGCCGGCACGGCCGGCGGGCGCCTTTTCTTGTCCCTCCTGTAGGGCTGGAGTAGTATAGCCGTCCCGCTTTTTGCGACCCCTCGCAGGAGGAACCCACCATGATCGGTGAAGACGACGTCCGCTACGTCGCGAAGCTCGCCCGTCTGCGTCTCGAGCAGGACGAAGTCGCGCGCATGACCGGCGAGCTCGCCAAGATCCTCGCTCACATCGACAAGATGAGCGAGCTCGACACGGCCGGCGTACCTCCCACTGCCCACGTCCTCGACGTGGTGAACGTCACGCGTCCCGACAAACCTCGCCCGGGCCTTTCGCGCGCGGACGCCCTGCGCAACGCCCCGGCCGTGAGCGACGACTGCTTCCGCGTGCCGAGGATGAGCTGACGGTGACGACGCTGGACCCGCTGCGGCTCAGCGCCCGCGACGCCAAGCGCCTGCTCGTCGACGGCGAGATCTCGTCGGCCGAGCTGGCCAAGGTCTACCTCGACCAGATCGCCGCCGTCGAGCCGCGGGTGCGCGCCTACATCCGCGTGACCTACGACAACGCCGCCAAGTACTCCACCAAGGTCGACCGCGAGATGCAGGCTCTGCGCGGCCCGCTCGCGGGCCTGCCCATCGCCATCAAGGACAATATGGTCACCGAGGGCGTCACGACCACGTGCGCCTCGCGGATCCTGCGCGACTACATGCCCGTGTACACGGCCACCGCCGTGCGCCAGGTGTGGGACGACCACGTGGTGATGCTCGGCAAGACCAACCTCGACGAGTTCGCCATGGGCTCCTCCACCGAGAACTCGGCCTTCCAGACCACCCGCAATCCTTGGGACTTGGCCACGGTGCCGGGCGGCTCCAGCGGCGGCTCCGCCGCCGCCGTCGCCGCCGGCGAGGCGCTCTGGGCGCTGGGCAGCGACACCGGAGGCTCCATCCGCCAGCCGGCGGCGCTCTGCGGCATCGTCGGCATGAAGCCCACCTACGGCGCCGTGAGCCGCTACGGGCTCATCGCCTTCGCCAGCTCTCTCGACCAGATCGGGCCGCTCACGCGCTCGGTGTACGACTGCGCCTTGCTGCTGCAGCACATCGTCGGCCACGACCCCAACGACGCGACCAGCGTCGCGCTGCCCGAGCCGGTCGCGCTGCCCGACGCGCAGCGGCTCGACGGGGTGTGCGTCGGCATCCCCGTCGAGTACCTGGCGGCCGGCATCGAGCCGGGCGTGCGGGCGTGCTTCGACGAGACCGTCGCGCGCGTCGAGCAGCTCGGCGGCACGTGCGTCGAGATCAGCCTGCCGCACACCGAGTACGCGCTGCCGGCGTACTACATCATCGCGCCGGCCGAGGCGAGCGCCAACCTCGCGCGCTTCGACGGCGTGCGCTACGGTCACCGCTGCGCCGATCCGGTGGACCTGCTCGACATGTACGAGCGCACGCGCGGCGAGGGCTTCGGCCCCGAGGTCAAGCGGCGCATCATGATCGGCGCCTACGCGCTCTCGGCCGGCTACTACGACGCCTACTACGGGCGCGCCCAGAAGGTGCGCACGCTGGTACGCCGCGACTTCGAGGCCGCTTTCGCCGGCGTCGACCTCATCGCCTCGCCGACCACGCCGACGGTCGCCTTCAAGGCCGGCTCGCGCACCGCCGACCCGCTGTCCATGTACATGTGCGACATCTGCACCATCCCGGTGAACCTCGCGGGCTTGCCGGCAATCAGCATCCCGTGTGGTCTCAGCGACGGGCTTCCCGTGGGCTTCCAGCTCATCGGCCCCGCCTTCAGCGAGAACCGCATCCTGCAGGCCGCCCACGCCCTGGAGGGCGCCATCGGCTTCGCGCCGGCGCCCACCTTCCGCGACTCCGGCGCCGGAGCGGCTGCCGGGGCGCGGACGGAGACGCAGGCATGAGCGCCTGGGAACCGGTGATCGGCCTCGAGGTGCACGTGGAGCTCGACACGCGCACCAAGATGTTCTGCGCCTGCGAGGTCACCAAGGGCGACGCGCCCAACACGCACACCTGCCCCAGGTGCCTCGCACACCCGGGCGCGCTGCCCGTGGTCAACCAGCGCGCCGTCGAGTACGCCGCGCGCATCGCCCTGGCGCTCAACTGCAGCGTGCGGCCGCGCAACATCTTCCACCGCAAGAACTACTTCTATCCCGATCTGCCCAAGGCGTATCAGATCAGCCAATACGACGAGCCGCTTGCCGTCGAGGGGTGGTTCGAGTACTGGGTCGGCGACGAGAAGCTGCGCTGCCGCATCAACCGCGTACACATGGAGGAGGACGCCGCCAAGCTGGTGCACGCCGGCGGCGACGCGGGGCGCATCGCCGGCTCCGACTACTCGATGGTCGACTTCAACCGCGGCGGCACGCCACTCATCGAGATCGTCAGCGAGCCCGACATCCCGTCGCCCGAAGCGGCCCGCGAGCTCCTCCAGCAGCTCCGCAACCTGGTCATCGAGCTGGGCGTCAGCGAGTGCAACATGGAAGAAGGCCAGATCCGCTGGGACGCCAACGTCAGCGTGCGGCCCGTCGGGAGCGAGGAGCTGGGCACGCGCACCGAGCTCAAGAACATGAACAGCTTCCGCTACCTGCAGCAGGCGCTCGACGCCGAGATCCCGCGGCAGGTGGCGATCATCGAGGCCGGCGGCCGCATCGACCTTGAGACGCTGCACTTCGACCCGGACACGGGCACGACCACGCCGCTCCGCTCGAAGGAGGAGGCGCACGACTACCGCTACTTCCCCGAGCCCGACCTGGTGCCGCTGGTCATCGACCCTGCCTGGGTGGAAGATCTGCGGCGGGCGCAGCCGGAGCTGCCGGCGGAGCGCGTCGAACGCTTCACGTCGCAGTACGGTCTGTCGCGCGCCGACGCCCTCGTGCTGGGCAGCTCACACGCGCTGGCCGCCTTTTACGAGGAGGTCGTGGCGCAGGGGGCCGGCGCCAAGCCGGCGGCCAACTGGACGATGGGCGAGTACCTCGCCCATCTCAACGCCGCCGGCCTCGAGGCCGGCCGCGGCCACGTCACCGCCGAGCGCCTCGCCAAGCTGGTGAAGCTCGTCGAGGATGGTACCGTGTCGACGAGCTCGGGCAAGGACGTCTTCGCGAGGATGATCGCGGAGAGGGCCGAGCCCGAAGAGGTCGTGGAGAAGCACGGCCTCGGCCAGATCAGCGACACCGCGGAGCTCGAGGCGATCGTCGCCGCGGTCGTGGCCGCCAACCCTGCCCAGGCCGAGCAGTACCGGGGCGGCAAGCAGCAGGTCATCGGCTTTCTCGTCGGCCAGGTCATGAAGGCCAGCGGCGGGCGCGCCAACCCGCGGCTCGTCAACGAGCTGCTGCGCGAGGCGCTCGGCGGCTGAGCCTCCTTGCCTGCCCGCTCCGGCCTGTGGGACAATGCACGCGTGTTGCAGCCGCGCGCGGCCGTGCGGCAGCGCGCGAGTCATCCTTCTCTCACGCCGCAGGCACGTCCCACGGTAGCGCCGTCCCCGGCGCCGGGGCGCGTGGCGGCGCCCGCATCGACAGGTAGGTACCTATGACCAGCGACCTCTCCAGTTTCGTCATCGGCAGGGCCAGGCCGGCCGACCCGGCGGTGCGCATCGACGACACCACGCTGCGCGACGGCGAGCAGACGGCTGGCGTAGTGTTCAGCAACCACGAGAAGATCCGCATCGCCAAGCTGCTCGACGAGGTCGGCGTGCACCAGATCGAGGTGGGCATCCCCGCCATGGGCGGCGACGAGAAGGCGACGATCAAGGAGATCGTCGAGCTCGGGCTCGACACCTCCATCCTCGCCTGGAACCGGGCCGTCATCAGCGACATCGAGCACTCCCTCGACTGCGGGGTCGACGCCGTGGCCATCTCGATGTCGGCCAGCGACATCCACATCGAGCACAAGCTGGCCAAGTCGCGGCAGTGGGTGCTCGACCAGATCCGCGAGTGTGTGGCCTTTGCCAAAGACAAGGACCTCTACGTGTCGGTAAACGCCGAGGACGCCTCGCGCGCCGACCTCGAGTTTCTGCTGCGCTTCTGCCAGGCCGCCAAAGAGGAGGGCGCCGACCGCCTGCGTTTTTGCGACACGCTCGGCATCCTCGATCCCTTCGATACCTTCAATGTCATCACGTTCCTCAAGAAAGAGGGCGGCCTCGACATCGAGATGCACACCCACGACGACTTCGGCATGGCCACGGCCAACGCGCTCGCCGGCATCAAGGCCGGGGCCACCTACGTGAACACCACGGTAAACGGCCTCGGCGAGCGCGCCGGCAACGCCGCCCTGGAAGAGGTCGTCATGGCGCTCAAGTATCTCGGCAAGGTGGACGTGGGCCTGCACACGAGCCGCTTCCGCGAGCTCAGCGAGTACGTGGCCGCCGCCTCGGCGCGCACGATACCGGCCTGGAAGAGCATCGTCGGCACCAACGTCTTCGCCCACGAGAGCGGCATCCACGCCGACGGCGTCATCAAGAACCCGCTCAACTACGAGGCGTTCGCCCCCGAGGACGTCGGCCTCGAACGCCAGATCGTCGTGGGCAAGCACTCCGGGTCGCGCACCATCTACCGCAAGTTCCAGGAGTTCGGCCTGGAGCTCACGCAGGCCGACTGCGACGGCGTGCTCGCCCTGGTGCGCAAGACCGCGATCGAGCTCAAGCGCGCGCTGTTCGACAAGGAGCTCATGTACATCTACATGGACTACCTGGCGCGCCTCGGCGACGCGGTGCCGATGGGCAACCGCCCGCGCGGCGCCGCCGCCGCAGCCGCCGGAGCGCCTGCGTGACGGCTCTCACCCTCGCCGAGAAGATCATCGCCGCCCACGCCGGCCTCGACGCGGTCGTGCCCGGGCAGATCGTCGTCTGCGACGTCGACGTGGCCATCGCCCAGGACGGCACCGGGCCGCTCGCCATCGAGCAGATCGAGGAGCTCGGCGCCGCCACCGTCAAGGCGCCGATCTGTGTGTTCTTCATCGACCACGCCGCCCCGGCGCCGCGCCGCGAGCTGGCCAACGCGCAGCGGACGATCAGGGCCTTCTGCGCGTCCTCCGGGGCCACGCTCAGCGATGTCGAGATGGGCGTCTGCCACCAGAGGGTCGCGGAGAGCTACGCCAAGCCCGGCGACCTCGTCATCGGCGCCGACTCGCACACGTGCATGGCCGGCGCTCTCGGCGCCTTCGCGACGGGCATGGGCAGCACCGACGTGGCCGTGGGCATGGCCAGCGGCCAGACCTGGCTCCGCGTCCCCGAGACGTTTCGCATCGAGGTCGTCGGCGAGCTGCGCGACGGCGTCGAGGCCAAAGACCTGATGCTCACGCTGATCGGCGCCCTCGGCGCCGACGGCGCCACGTACAAGGCGCTCGAGCTCGGGGGGCCGGGCATCGACGCCCTGCCCATGCCTGGGCGCTTCACGCTCAGCAACATGGCCGTGGAGGCCGGCGCCAAGGCCGGCCTCATGCCCAGCGACGGTGCGACCCGTGAGTTTCTCGCCGGCCAGGGCCGCGAGGAGGCCTGGCGGCCGCTCGCCGCCGACCCCGGCGCCGCCTACGAGCGCGTCGTTGAGCTCGACGCCGGCGCCATCGTCCCCATGGTGGCCCGGCCGCACACCGTCGACAACACGGCGCCGGCGGCCGCGCTCGCCGGCACCCGCGTCGACCAGGTGCTCATCGGCACGTGCACCAACGGCCGGCTGGCCGACCTGCGCGCGGCGGCGCGCATTCTGCGCGGGCGCCGCCGCGCCTCGCACACGCGCCTCATCGTCACGCCGGCCTCGCAGGCCGTGGCGCGTGCCGCGGCCGCCGAGGGCCTGTTCGACGTGTTCTGGGACGCCGGCGCCGTGATCACCAACCCCGGCTGCGGCGCCTGCGTCGGCATCCACGAAGGCATCCTCGCCGACGGCGAGGTCTGCCTCAGCACCGCCAACCGCAACTTCCACGGGCGCATGGGCAACCCCGAGGCGTCCATCTATCTGGGCTCGCCGGCCACTGCGGCCGCCACGGCCGTGGCCGGCGAGATCACCGATCCCCGCGAACTTCTGTAGGAAGGAGGCCGCCATGGCTAAGCAGTACGACGCACCGCCGCCGCTGGTCATCGACATCGCCAAGCGTTACACCGCCACCATCAGCACCGACCTCGGCGACATCGTCATCGAGCTCTTCGCCGACAAGGCGCCCAACACAGTCAACAACTTCGTCTTCCTCGCCCGTGACGGCTACTACGACGGGGTCACGTTCCACCGCGTCATCAAGGGCTTCATGGCCCAGGGCGGCGACCCCACCGGCAGCGGCAGCGGCGGCCCCGGCTACCGCTTCGCCGACGAGCTCCACCCCGCGCTCAAGCACGACCAGCCCGGCATCCTCTCCATGGCCAACGCCGGCCCGGGCACCAACGGCTCGCAGTTCTTCATCACGTACCGCGAGACGTCGCACCTGGACGGCAAGCACGCCGTGTTCGGGCGCGTCATCGAAGGCATGGACGTCCTCGAGGCCATCCCCGAGCGGGATCCCCAGCGCGCCCGCGAGCCGGGCGTGGCGATGAACAGCGTGACGGTCAGCGAGGAGGAATGGATCACGTGAGCGAGGAGCTGCTGCGCGGCAAGGCCTGGCTTTTCGGCGACGACATCTCCACCGATCACATCGCTCCCGGCCGCCTGTTCCACCTGCGCACCGACCTCCCCGCGCTGGCCAGGCACGTCCTCGAGGACGTGCGTCCGGAGCTCGCCGCGTCCATGGCGCCCGGCGACTTCGTCGTCGGCGGGCGCAACTTCGGCCTCGGCTCGAGCCGGGAGCACGCGCCGCGCATCATCAAGCTCGCCGGCGCGAGCGCCGTCCTGGCGCGGAGCTTCGCGCGCATCTTCTTCCGCAACGCCATCAACGTCGGCTTGCCCGTGCTGCAGTGCGACACCAGCGGCATCGGCGAGCAGGACGAGCTCGAGATCGACCTGAGCGCCGGCGAGGTGCGCGACCTCAGCACGGGAGTCGTCATCCCGTTCACGCCGTTGCCGCCGGTGATGGTGACGATCCTCAGCGACGGCGGCCTGGTGGCGCACGTCAAGCGGCACGGCGGCTTCGCGCTGCCTGAGGGCTGACCGGCCCCGCAGGGGGCGCCCTCAGCCCATCGACACCCGAGAGCGCAGGAGTCACATGACCTATACAGTCACCCTGATCCCCGGCGACGGCACCGGCCCCGAGCTGGCCGCCGCCCTCGAGACCGTGATCGCCGCGACCGGCGTGCCGATCCTGTGGGAGGTGCACGACGCCGGCCTGGGCGTTATGGAGGAGTACGGCACCCCGCTGCCCGAGCACGTCCTCGACTCGATCCGGCGCACCAAGGTGGCCATCAAAGGGCCGATCACCACCCCGGTCGGAGGCGGCTTTCGCAGCGTCAACGTGGCGCTGCGCAAGCAGCTCGATCTCTACGCCTGCCTGCGCCCCGCGAAGACGATGAAAGGCGTACGCAGCCGTTTCGAGGATATCGACCTCGTCATCGTCCGCGAAAACACGGAGGATCTCTACGCGGGCATCGAGCACATGGTCGGCGAGGACGCCGCGGAGAGCATCAAGATCATCACCCGCAAAGGCAGCGAGCGCATCGCGCGCTTCGCTTTCGACTACGCGCGCAAGCACGGTCGCCGCAAGGTCACAGCCGTGCACAAGGCCAACATCATGAAGTGCACGGACGGGCTCTTTTTGCGCGTTGTCGGCGAGGTGGCCGCGCGGTACCCGGACATCGAGCTCGAGGACCGCATCGTCGACAACATGTGCGTGCAGCTCGTGCAGAAGCCGGAGCTCTACGACGTCCTGGTGCTGCCCAACCTGTACGGCGACATCGTCAGCGACCTGTGCGCCGGCCTCATCGGCGGCCTCGGGGTGGCGCCGGGGGCCAACTTCGGCGAGGACATCGCGGTGTTCGAGCCCGTACACGGCAGCGCCCCCAAATACGCCGGGCAGGACAAGGTCAACCCCATGGCGCTGCTCCGCTCGGGCGTCCTGCTGCTCGAGCATCTCGGCGAGGACGCCGCGGCGCGGCGCATGGAGGGCGCCATCGCGGCCGTGGTGGCCGAGGGCAAAGACGTGACCTACGACCTCGGCGGCTCGGCCGGCACCAGCGGCATGGCCGCCGCCATCGCCCGCCGCATCCACAGCTGAACAGGAGGCTCCATGGAGGAGCAAGAGAAGCACATCAACCTGCACGCCACCCCCGAGATGATGGCCGGCGTCTACGCCAACTTCGCCAACGTCAGCCACTCGGACTACGAGTTCTCGATCACGTTCGTGCGTCTCGACCACGAGAGCGAGGAGCCCGGCGAGATGAACGGCGTCGTCGTGAGCCGCGTCAACCTCTCGGCGCGCTTTCTCAAGGAGCTGCTCGACGCCATGGCCGACAACTACAGCAAGTGGCAGGCGGCCGAGAACATCCGCGACCTGCCGGAGGCCCCCGGCCGCGCTTGACGCGGAGGGCGCCGACGGCGTGGCGCGCGCTCACGGCGGCCGCGTCGCCTCTCACGGGCGGCCTGCCGGAATGGCCAGACCGGCGCCGATCCCGGCTCCGCTTTGCCCTGCATCGCGGCGGTTTCGCCGCTGTTGCCCCGCCTCCGGCCGTTGGCTAGAATGGCGGAGCCTGTAAGCCCACCGCTTCCCGCCCACGGGGCATCTTCGCGGCGCCGCGCGAAGGGGGAAGGAGCACTTCGTCAGGAGGACGCATTGGATTTCTACCAGGGTAGAGTACTCAGGATCGACCTGAGTGCGGGCACTTCGGCCGTCGAACCGCTCAACATGGAGTGGGCCGAGAAGTACGTCGGCGGCAAGGGGCTGCTGTTCCGCTACATGTGGGACGAGATCCCGCCGCAGATGGATCCGTGGGCGCCCGAGGCGCCCATCATCCTCATGACCGGCCCCTTCGCCGGGACCGGCGTCAGCACCGCCTCGCGTCTCGTCGTGGGCTGCAAGAGCCCGGCCACCGGGATCCTCAACGACAGCTACGTCGGGGGCTCGTTCGCCCCCGAGATGAAGTTCGCCGGCTACGACGCGATCATCATCAAGGGCGAGGCCGCCGAACCGACCGTGGTCGTCATCAAGGACGACGTCGTCGAGCTTCGTCCGGCGGCGCCCAAGTACTGGGGCATGAAGACCTCCGAGATCGAGGAGGCCATGCGCCAGGACGTCGACCCCGACGCCAAGACGCTCTCCATCGGCCCTGCCGGTGAACGGCGCCTGCTGTGGGCCTGCATCAGCACCGACCAGTACCACAAGGCCGGGCGTGGCGGTCACGGCGCCCTCATGGGCAAGAAGAATCTCAAGGCCGTGGTGGTGCGCGGCACCGGGAGCGTCTCGGTCGGCGACGCCAAGGCGTTCCTCGCCGACATGTACCGAATCCACGAGGAGCACGTGCTCACCGAGGACAACCTCTGGGCGCACGAGGAGGGCACACCGATCCTCGTAGACCTCGTGAACGGCGCAGGGGCCATGCCCACGAAGAACTGGTCGGCGGGCAGCTTCGAGGGCACGAAGAACCTCAACAGCGAGTCCTTCCAGAAGATCCGCCTCAAGAAGCGCGCCTGCTTCCAGTGCTCCATCGCCTGCCGTAACTTCCACGGTACCACCTTCGCCGGCGCCGAGGTCCGCGGCGAGGGCCCGGAGTACGAGACCATCGCCCTCTGCGGCGCCAACTGCGGCATCGACGACATCGACGCCCTCATGAAGTTCAACGAGCTCTGCGACGAGTGGGGCCTCGACACCATCTCGTCGGGCTCGGTGGTCGGTCTCGCCATGGACCTGACCGAGAAAGGCATCCACGACTTCGGCGTGCGCTTCGGCGACGTCGACGGCTACGTCAAGATGCCGGAGCTCATCGCCAGGCGCGAGGGCGTCGGCGCCGAGCTCGCTCTGGGCGCGCGGGCGCTGGCCACGAAGTACGGTCACCCCGAGCTCTCGTTCGACGTCAAGGGCCTCGAACTGCCCGGCTACGACCCGCGGGGCTCGTTCGGCATGAGCGTGGGCTACGCCACCAGCGACCGCGGCGGTTGCCACATGCGCACCTACCCGACGGGCGACGAGATCCTCGCCGGCACGTCGCCGGCCGACGAGATCGACGTCGCCAAGGTCGAGCAGATCGTCGTCGGCGACACGTCCAAGGGCTTCATCGGCCAGAACATGAGCTCGGTCAAGTTCTGCGGCATCTGGTGCGATTTCTGGGCGGTCACGCCGAACCAGATCGCGCAGCTGTTCAAGCACGTCTACAAGCGCGAGCTCAGCGACGAGCAGATCCTCGAGATCGGCGAGCGCGTGTGGAACCTCGGCCGCCTGTTCAACCTGCGCGAAGGCGTCGAGAAGGACGACCTGCCGAAGGCGCTCTACGCCAGGTCCGGCGCCTTCAAGGACGGCCCGTCAGCCGGCAAGGCGGTCGGCGAGGACGTGTTCGCCGAGCGGATGCAGCAGTACTACGAGATGCGTGGCTGGGACGAGAACGGCGTGCCCAGTGAAGCCAGGCTCGCCGAGCTCGGTATCGACGTCCGCCTCTAGGGCCGGCTCGTCGGAGAAAGGGACTCTTATGCCACACGTCATGATCTCGAGCAAGAAGTGCACCGGCTGCCACATGTGCGAGCTGGCCTGTTCAGCGCAGCACGAAGGAGCCTACCGCCCGTCGGTCGCGCGCCTGTTCTCGGCGTGCAACCCCACGACCGGCGTCATCAAGGGCCACACCTGCCTGCAGACCGGGTGCGCCAAGTGCCAGGAGGCCTGCCCCAACGACGCCATCGTGACCACGGAGATCACGGTCAAGGTCAAGGGCGACTTTCCCGGCAAGGAGAAGATCGGCGACACGGTCAAGGGCTACGTGCTGATCGTCGATGAGGATCTCTGCACCAACTGCGGCGAGTGCTACGACGTCTGCCCGACCGACGTCATCCACGAGCACCCCGACCGTGAGGTGGCCTTCAAGTGCGACCTCTGCGGCGGCGAGCCGCAGTGCATCGCCTTCTGCCAGAATCCGCACGTTTTGGCTATCGACCTCAAGGTCGACAAGATGGACAAGCGGGCCTGATCGTGGCCAACGCCTACGTCAAGCTGCCGGTCGGCATGACCACGGCCGGCGGCGAGCGGGAGATCGAGTGCGCGGCCACGACAGTGGCCGAAGCGCTCGATCTCGCCATCGCCGCCGAGCCGCGGCTGAGGCCGCGCATCTTTCGCGAAGACGGCAGGATGTGGGCCGGCGTGTTTCTGAACGCGCGCAACGTCAATGCGCTCGAGGGTCTGGACACGCCGCTGAAGGACGACGACAAGCTCACCGTGGTGCCGCCCATCTCGGGCGGCTGAAGCGCGCATGGACGCCGACGCCGCCACACGACAGCTCGCCGCAGCGGGGCTCCAGAGCGCCGTCGGCGGCCGCGCCAGCGTGCGCCGCTTCCTCCCCGACCCTGTCGGGCGGGAGGACGTGACGGCGATGGTCGAGCTGGCGGTGCGCGCCGCCAACGCCGGCAACGCCCAGATGTGGCGGTTTGTCGCCGTCGAGGACGCCGTCACGCAGGTGGCCATGCGGCAGGCGGTCGATGACGCCATCGACGAGATGGCCGCCTGGCCGGAGCTCGCGGGCAAGAGCAAGGAGCTCAAGGCGCTGCGCGTCTACGCGACGTTCTTCGTCGAAGCGCCGCTGGTGATGGCCGTGTTCGGCCTGCCCTACGTTTCGCGCGCCGACGAGATGCTGCGCGCCCACGGTCTCGGCGTGGAGGAGCGTGACAGGCGGCGCGCGCGCCCCGACCTGCAGAGCATCGGCGCCGCCGTCCAGCTCTTCTGCACGGCGGCCCACGCCCTGGGCTACGGCTCGTGCTGGATGACGGCCCCGGTGCTGGCGGCGCCCGCCATCGAGGCGCTGCTCGGCGTGGAGCCTTCGGCAAGGCTGGTCGCCGTCGTGCCCATCGGCCGGCCCGCGGGCGCCGTCACGCCCACGTCGCGGCGACCCGCCGGCGAGGTGCTCGAGTTCCGCTGAAGGGGACAGACTCCCTGGAGCACGCAGCCGGCGCAGTCCGCGGCCTCTGCCGCTGCGCGCTCGCCGGCCAACGGCTCGGAGAGCCCGACCTGGCGACGCTCCTTGCGGCCCGCGGCGAGGCCGCCGAAGTCGTGTTCGCGGCCGCCCGTGAGGCGCGCGCGCGGAGCTTCGGCGACGCCGTCTTTCTCTACGGTTTCGTGTACTTCTCGACCTACTGTCGCAACGAGTGCGCCTTCTGCTTCTACCGCGCCGGCAACGACGAGAGCCCTCGCTATCGCAAGTCCCTGGACGAGGTCGTCGCCATCTGTCGCGACCTCGCGGGCTCCGGGGTGGTCCTGCTCGACCTCACGATGGGCGAAGACCCGGTCGTCCACGACGAGCCCGGCTACGCCGGGCTTCTCGAGCTCGTGGCGGCCGTGTGCGCGGGCAGTGGCCTGCCGGTCATGGTCTCGCCCGGCGTGGTGCCCGATGAGGTGCTGGCCGGTTTCCGCGCCCGCGGCGCCGACTGGTACGCGCTCTACCAGGAGACGCACACCCCGGAGCTGTACGGACGCCTGCGCACCGGCCAGCCGTTCGCGGCGCGCGTCGCCGCGCGCCGCGCGGCCCGGCGCGCCGGCCTGCTCGTCGAGGACGGCCTCCTCACGGGCATCGGCGATACGGCGGTGGACCGCGCCCGCTCTATCGCGGCGATGCGCGCCGCCGCCTGGGAGCAGGTCCGGGTCATGACGTTCGTGCCGCAGGCGGGCACGCCGCTGGCCGATGTGCAGACGAGCGGCGACGCGGCGGAGCTGCTCACCATCGCGGCGATGCGCCTGGCCATGCCCCACGCTTTGATCCCGGCGTCTCTCGATGTCGATGGCATCCGCGGCCTCGAGCGGCGCCTGAGCGCCGGCGCCAATGTGGTGACCTCGATCGTGCCGCCGACCGTCGGTCTGGCCGGCGTGTCGCAGGCCGCGCTGGACATCGACGAGGGCAACCGAACGGTGGCGGGCGTGCTGCCGCACCTCGCGCGGCTGGGGCTCCGCCCAGGCACGGTCGCCGAGTATCGCACCTGGCTGGCCGCGGCGCGTGCGCGCCTCGAGGTCCCCGCGTGAGGCTGCTCGTCGTGGGCGGCAAGCTGCAGGGTACCGAGGCCGTCTACCTGGCGGCGAAGGCCGGCTGGGAGACCGTCCTCATCGACCGCCGGGAGGCTCCGCCGGCCGCGGGCCTCGCCGACCGGCACGTGGTGGCGGACATCGTCGCCGACGAGGCTCGGGCGCGGACGCTCGTCACGGCCTGCGACGCCGTGCTGCCGGCCTGCGAAGACCTGGGGACGCTGGAGTGGCTGGCCGCACGCGTGCCCGCCTGGGGCGTCCCCCTGCTCTTCGACCTGGACGCATACCGCGTCAGCGCGTCCAAGCTCGCCTCGCGGCGGCTGTTCGCGGAGCTCGACGCGCCGCGCCCCCTGCCGTGGCCGGCGTGCGGCTTTCCGGCCGTCGTGAAGCCCGACTCGGCGAGCGGCAGCGAGGGCGTCTCGGTGGTCGCCGACGAAGCCGAGCTGGCGGCCGCGCTCGCGCGCCTCGCGGCCGGCGGCCACCGGCCGCTGGTCGAGGAGTACGTCGCCGGACCGTCTCTGTCGCTCGAGGTGCTCGCCGGGGGCGGCCACGCCGTCCCGCTGCAGGTCACCGGCCTTGAGTTCGACGCCGTCTACGACTGCAAGCGCGTCGTGGCGCCGGTGGGGGAGGCCGCGGCCGGAGCGCCTGCGGCCGCCGGCCCCGGCGGGTCGTGCGCCTGGGCGCACGCCGTGGCGCCGGGCACGCTGGCGGCCTTCGGCGCCGCGGCCGTACGCCTCGCCGCGGGCCTCGGTCTCAACGGGCTGATGGACATCGAGGTGATGGTCCACGGGGCGGAGGCCAAGGTGCTCGAGATCGACGCCCGCCTCCCCAGCCAGACGCCGACCGCGGTGTACTGGTCCAGCGGGCTCAACATCGTCGAGCTGCTGCACGACACGGCGACCCGCGGCGCGCCTGCGGATGTCGACCGCGCGCCGCGCCGCGCCTGCGTGTACCAGCACGTCCAGGCTCACGATGGTCTGCTCACGGTCGCCGGCGAGCATGTGATGGGGCGCGCGGCTCCGCTGCAGCTTGTAGAAGGCTTCTTCGGCGTGGACGAAGCGCTCACCGACTATCGCCGCGGAGCGCGGGCCTGGGCGGCTACGTTGATCGCCACAGGGACGGGTGTCGAGGAGGCGCGGGCGCGCGCCGACGAGGCCGTGAGGGAGCTGGCGCGCCGCGAACGACTGGATCTGGCGCCGGAGGCCGGAAGACCGGCGCAAACGGAGGCGACAGGATCGTGACGAGGCTTACGACAGAGGACGTCAAGGGGCTCACCGAGCGCCTGAATGAGTTCGAGGCCGGGCTCAAGGATGTGACCGGCCTCGGCCTGCGCGAGCTGGCCATGAGCACGGTCGCGCACCCGCCGGTCTGCGTGCCCCTCTACGGGGCGCGCATGGCGGCGGCGCCGGTCACCAGCGGGCAGGGCGTCATCGGCGGCTTCTGCGACTGCGTGGTCGCCATCCTGCGGTACCTCGGCTGCGAAGCCTGGGTGACGGCGCAGCCCGACGTGCGCGGCATCCAGGAGGCGTACGACGGGGCGGCGGAGGTGGTGTTCCTCGCCGACGACTTCCGTTTCATCGCCCTGAACCCCCGCAACGGGCGCTGCATCGACGACGACCCCGCGACCGCCGATGGCTACGTGACCGCGCTCGAGGCGGCGGCCGGGAGCCTCCTCAGCCGGCGCGTCCTGCTCCTCGGGCTCGGCCCGGTGGGCCGCGCGGCCGCGCGGCGCCTCGTGAGCCGGGGCGCTACGGTCGAGGTCGTGGAGCCCGATCAGGCGCGGCTGCAAGCCGCGCTCGACGTCGGGCTCAAGGTGCAGCCGGTGACGCTGGCCGACGGCCTCTCGCGCTGCGACCTCATCTTCGACGCCACTCCGTCCGCCGACTTCATCGACGCCGGCGACGTATCGTCCATCACCGTCGCGGCTGTTCCGGGCCTCCCCTCCGCCTTCACCCCGGCGGCGCAGGCCGTGCTCGGCGCGCGCCACATCCACGAGCCGCTGGCCATCGGCGTCGCCGTGATGGCGGCGCGGGCGCTCGTCTGAGAGGTCCCGCGTCTCTGTGACGCACGGCGGCCGCGCGCCGTAGTAGAATCAGCGGGCGCGGGGGGTCGATCGGAAGGATCAGCGTGGGCTCTAAACCCACGCAGGCGGGTGTGACTCCCGCACTCCCCGCCACCTACTTCTCCGGCGCGCGCAGGCGTGGCGCGCCGAGTGGCCGGAGATGCGCACGGGGCGCCGGCCGGGAGGAGACACGGTGGAGGACCGCAAGGCGCGCGTCGACCGCGAGCTCATCGAGCTGCTCAACGAGCTGCGGATCCTGCTGCCCGGCGCCCAGGTGCTGTTCGCGTTTCTGCTCATCCTGCCGTTCACGTTCCGCTTCGAGGAGCTCACCCAAACGCACCGCGGCGCCTACTTCGCCGCGTTCCTCTGCGCGGCCGTGGGCAACGTCCTCCTCATGGCGCCCTCGGCCAATCATCGCCTGCGCTTTCGCGAGCACGACAAGGAGGGCATGCTCTTCTGGTTCAACCGTCTGGCGCTGGCCGGGTCCGCGTTCGTGGCGGCCTCGATCGCGCTCGTGGTGTACGTGGTCGCGGCCGTGGTCTTCAACGAGACGTGGGCGGCCGTGGGGGCGGGCGTCATGGCATGCGGGATCGTGGTCGTATGGTACGTCGTGCCGCTCTGGCAACGCGTGTTGGACAAGGAGCAGTAGACTCCACCGGTCCGTGCGGACGTAGGCCGGGCGTGCCCTGTCAGTCCGACGAGAACCTGACCGGGATGCGCACTTCGCTCTGCCGCGAGCCGTCCTCCATCGACTGGCTGTAGACGATGAGCGTGCCGCTCGGCGCCGTCGCGGCGAACGAGATCGTGGTGCGGAAGCGCCCCCGCTCGGGAGCGCCGCGCGAGGCCTGGATCGTGGCGCTCGCGATCTCGCCGCCGGCGTCCGCGAGACGCGCCCAGAACGAGCCTTCAAAGACACGGGCTGTGCCTTCGAGGATGAACGGGCTCTGGAGCACGGCGCCGACCCCCGGGCGCTCGATGAAGATGGCCGGCTCGAAGCGGCGCCAGTCGGAGCGGCGCTGACCCTCGCCGAGCAGCAGGCCCTCGCCGCCGAGGGCGTCGATGGCGCTGCCCTCGAGCATGAACGCGACGGTCTCCACCGTCTTGAACTGAGTCAGCGTGTAGACGATCTGCGCGACGCGCGCTTGCACCGAGAGGCTGCCGCCGCCGGCGGCGAACCGCGCCGAAAGGTCGACCCGCGCCGCCGTCCCGTCGATGGAAAGGCCGAGGAGGCGAGTCCCGATGGGTACGGCGCTCGCCAGGCCGGCGGCGCTCTCGGCCGCCGTAGGGCCGGCGAGCAGGGCCTCGAGCGCCGCCGTGGCGGGCATGGTGGTCTGGGGCGCCTGGCGCTCGGCGACGCCGAGCGCCTCGCCTCTCAGAAAGTACAGCGAGAGCGTGGTCGCGGCCGCCGTGGGCGACGTCGATGGGGACGGCGACGAAGGCGAAGCCGTGGGAGTCGGCGTCGATGTGACCGTCGCGACCGGGGTGGCCGATGGGCCGCCGCCGGGGCCGCCGCAGGCGGCCACAAAGGCGGCGGCCGCGACCGCGGCCAGAAGGCAGAGGATCAGCCACGCCGACAGCCCGCGGGTGATGCTGACAGGAGTGTGTCGGTTCATGGTCCGCCTCGGGTCGCCAAGCGCAGGGCTTTCACTTTCGCCGCCGCGGGCGTGGGCTCCTGCCGGGAGTGGTACACTGCTGGTCGCGATGCCCACCGATCCCCACAAGGCGCGGTACTACCGCAAGCAGGTCCCGCTCTTCCTCCTCGTCAACAAGCTCAAGCTGTGGCCCTCGCGGCGCGGCATCCTCCACGGCATCAAGGAGCTCGACGAGCGCGGCTCCTTCGCCGTCGTGATCACCCATTGCAACAAGCACATGGTGGTGCACGACTCCAAGACGAGCCGCGCCGCGCGCTGGCTGCGCAACAAGTGGTACGCGGAAGCCTGCCCGCAGTGCCGCATCCCGGAGTGGAAGCTGCAGAAGTACGCGGCGACGCACTTCAAGCGCGGCTACGGCTCGCACCTGCGCGGCTGACCGGGGCACGTCAGAGCAGCCGCCAGCTCTCCGGGCGCAGCTGGACGGATTCGGGCGCGAGCAGGACCTTGTCGAGCGCGGCGAGCATGGCCTGCTTGTCCTGCGGCAGGCGCCCGCCCACGGGCAGGTAGTTGGAGGCGTGGTTGCTGCGGAAGAGGCAGTCGCTGACGTCGAGGTGGGCGACGATCTCGCGCAGCTCTCTCAGCATGCCGATGGAGTCGGGCAGCACAAGATCGCCGCACGCCACCTTGCGGTCCATCTCCGTGCCCGGCGTGAGCATCAGCGTGAGGATGCCGATGTACTCCGGGTCGATGGCCGAGAGCGCCTCACCGGTCGCCCGACCGTGGGCCGGCGAGCGGGCGCTGCCGGCGAGGCCGAGGATGGCCGTCACGGAGAGCTGGATGCCGGCCTCGGAAGCGCGCCGGCAGCCCTCGATCTGCTCGGCGACCGTGATGCCCTTGTGGACGGCGGCCAGCGTCTGGTCGTCGCCTGACTCAAGACCCAGGTACAGGAGCTCGAGGCCCTCCTCGCGCAGGCCGGTGAGCTCCGGGACGCTCTTGGCGAGCAGGTTCCTGGCGTTGGCATAGCTGGCCACGCGCTCCAGGTTCGGGAGCGCACGGTGGAGCAAGTCGAGGATGTCGTGCAGCTTGCGCGCGCTCAGAGCCAGCGCGTCGCCGTCCGCCAGGAAGACGCGGCGCACGCGACCGCGCACACTGGACGGCAGGCCGATGACGTCATCGACGACCTCATCGAAGGGACGCACGGCGAAGGGCTTGTCGAGGTACGTGCCGCAGAAGTCGCAGGTGTTGTTGGAGCAGCCGAAGGTGACCTGCACGATCAGGCTGGAGGCTTCGCTTGGGGGGCGGATGACGGCGCCGTGGTATCTCACGCCCCGATGCTAGCACGGCCGCGCGGGCGGCGCGCTCGCAGGGCCGCCGGCGCGTCGGCGGCCCGCCTCGCGCCGCCCGCGCGCCCCGCGGCGAGCGTGCTTCTTGGCCGTCCCGCGCGTGACTGGTATACTCCGTCCCGTCGCAGGACGGGGGAGCGGCGGGATGCGGCTGCGGGCGGCTTTCGGGCCGGCGCGGCGCATCCGGCTTGCGGAGCGCCTCCGCTCCCCGTTTTGCACCCGCCATACCTAGCTGTGCGGTGTCGCTGACAAGAGACGTTGGGAGGAGTCCAAGGCATGGCCGACATCTACGAAGAAGCAGCCCAGGCGATCGTCACGAGTGACCGCGCCGCCGCCGAAGAGGTGGCGACCCGCGCCTTGGCGCAGGGCATCGCCCCCGGCGACATCATGGCCAACGGCTTCGTCAAAGGCATCCAGGAGGTCGGCGAGCTCTTCGAATCCGGCGAGCTCTTCCTCCCCGAGCTGATGATGAGCGCCGACGCCATGGCCGGGGCCACCGAGGTCACCAACGCCGCCCTCGAGGGCGAGGCCGCCGCGGTCAAGGGGCGCATCGTCCTCGGCACCGTGCAGGGCGACGTCCACGACATCGGCAAGGCGATCGTCATCGCCTACCTCAAGGCCAACGGCTACGAGGTCACCGACCTCGGCCGCGACGTGCCCGCGGCGAGCTTCATCGAGCGGGCCAAAGCGGAGAACGCCGACGTGATCGGCATGAGCGCCCTGCTCACCACCACCATGGAGGAGCAGCGCAAGGTCATCAAGACCATCAAGGCCGAGGGCCTCTCCTACAAGACCGTGGTCGGCGGCGCCCCCTGCACGCAGCGCTGGGCCGACCAGATCGGCGCCGACGCCTACGCCGAGGACGCCAGCGACGGGGTCAAGAAGATCGACGCGCTGCTGGGCAAGTAATAAGGGCCTATCCCGCCAGGTCTGCACGCACGGATGCGCCCGTGGACGCATCGCGGATGCGGCCCCTCCCCGGTTCCCAAGTAGCTGGGCTACGAGGGAACCGTCTCGTGACCGCCCCGCTCGGTCCACGAACGCCCCGCACGCACATCCCTACCGGGATAGGCCGCGGCGGAGAAGCGTGAAGCGCCGAGGGGCGGGGCGCGGGTGCGCCCCGCCCCTCGTGCGTACGGCCGCCGCGGACGCCGGCTAGATGTTGAGCCGTACGCCGTCCACGTAGCTGAGGCTGCGGCCGGCGCGCTCGATGTTGGGGTAGCCCTCGCGCGCCATGATGAGCCGTTCGAGACCGAAGCCCAAGCCCACCCACGGATCGACGATGCCCCAGTTGCCGTCCAGGGGGTGCGGGCCGCAGCCCGCCGAGCAGACCTCGGCGCCCCGCACCTCGACGTCGACCATCTCGCCGTAGACCTCGGACTCCGTGCGCACCAGGTCGTAGTCGCCGACCCCGGCGGCGGCCATGACGAGCGCGGCCAGCTCTTCGAGCCGCGCTCGGCACTCGTCCGCCGGCCGCCCCAGCTCGACGAGGTTGAGCATGGTGAACTCGTTGAGGTGCCGGGCGCCTTTGCTGTCGCGGCGAAAGCAAGGCCCTATCTCGAAGATCCCGAAGGGCCGGCTCCAGATGCGCCCCAGGCGGCGCAGCAGTGTGTAGAGGCTGGGCGCCAGCATGGGGCGCAGGCAGCGGCCGTCCTCCAGCCAGAAGACCTGCTCGCGGAGCGGGTGGCCGTGCTCGATGCCCATCTTGACGAGTGAGTCGGCGGTGATGATGAGCGGCGTGACGAGCGGGACGAAGCCGGCGCCGGTGAGGGCAGTACGCAGGCAGGTCTCGAGCTCCATAAGCCGCGGTGCTCGGCCGCCGGCGCGCAGGTCCTGAAGGCGGCGCCGGCCGTCGCGTACGAGGCCGTCTTCAAGCTGCTTGAACGCCGCGTCGCGGGCCGGGGCGTCGGCGAAGACGCCATCCAGCGCACGTGGGTCGGCGCCCAGTTCGCGCAGGCGTTGCGCCTGCGTCGCCGTGAGGCGCAGGCGGATCGGCTCAGCCTCGTCGGCGGTCACGCGGAGTCGCCCGCCAGGGGCGCGCGGGCCAGGTAATCCGAAAGACCGCCGAGAAGCGCCTGCACCAGCGTCTCGACATGGTCGGGGCGCGCCGCCAGGCTTTCCTCCGCCGGGTTGCTGAGGAACAGAGGTTCGACCTGCACGGCGATGGCGCGCGCCTCGCGCAGCACGCCGTAGTTGCGGCCGAAGCTGCCGAGGCGCGCGGCGCCGGCTCTCTCGAGGCGCGCGCCCATGTACTCGGCCAGCAGGCGGCCGTGTTCGGAGTAATAGTGGCTGCGCTGAAAGTAGTAGCAGGCGGCGCCGTGCGCGGCCGGGGCTTCGTCGGCGTTGGCGTGCAGCGACACGAAGTAGCCGGCGCCGGCGTCGTTGGCGACGGCGGCGCGCGCGTAGAGCGGCACCGCCTCGTCGCGCTCCCGGGTGAGCCGCACGCGGCAGCCCTCGGCGCGCAGCAGCTCGGCAAGCCTCAGGCCGAGCGCCAGCGTGAGGTCCTTCTCGGTGAGGCCTCCCGCCGACACGCGACCCGCGTCGGGACCGCCGTGCCCGGGATCGACGACCACAGCCTGCCCTGTGAGGCTGCGTGCCTGCACGTAGCCGCCGTCGCGCTCGGGGATCTTCTTGCCCTCCCGGCCTGTCTCGGCCTTGCGCAGGGCAGTGAACATGACGATGGTGCTTTCGCCGACGATGCCGTCGATGGGGAGGCCGGCGTTGCGCTGAAAGTCGAGCACGGCGCGCTCCACGTCGTCGTCGTGGACGCCGCGCTCGGCGCCGGCGTTGAAACCCATCAGGTTGAGCTCCACCTGAAGGGCCAGCACGTCGTCGCCACGGAACGGCGGCTCGCGCAGGTAGAGCAGGCGGTCGCCGAGGGCATAGCCCGCCTCCACCAGCTCGCGCCAGGTGTTGGCGCCCACGAGGGCGTCGACCAGCAGGCCGCGCTGCTGCTGAAAGGAGCGCACGGCGAGCTCCGTGCTCGGGCCGAAAAACCCATCGACGCCCTCGCGGCCGAGCTCGAAGCCCTGCCCGCGCAGGCGGGTCTGGACGTCGAGGACTTCTTTGCCGCGCTCGCCGCGAGAGAGGTTGCGCACCGGTGACTCCTGGTCGCTGGGCTAGGATTCTATACGAGGGGGCTGCTCAGACGCCGGTCGCCGCGCGCACCCCGGTGAAGATGAGGATCAACATGCCGACGCCGATGGCGATCCGGTAGATCACGAACAGTTCAAAGCTGTGGCGCTTGAGGTAGGCCAGCAGGAACCAGATGGCGGCGAACCCACTGATGGCCGCCGCGGCGATGCCCACGGCGAACGGAGTGGCCGTGCCCGCCGGCAGGCCGTCCTGGGCGACCTGCAGGCCCTTGTACGCGGCGGCGCCGCCGATCACGGGGATGCTCATGAGGAACGAGTAGCGCGCCGCCGCCTCGCGATCGAGGCGCAGCAGCAGCCCGGTGACCATGGTGATCCCGGAGCGCGAGACGCCTGGGGCCAGGGCGAGCGCTTGCGCCACGCCGATGATCAGGGCGTCGGACCAGGTGAGCGCGTCGATGTCGCGGTCGAGCTTCGCGGTGCGGTCCACGACCCACATCACGAGGCCGAACAGGATCATCAGTACGGCGATCATCCACGGCTGCCCCAGGCGGGTGACGATGACGTCCTCGAAGGCGACCCCGACGATCGCCGCGGGGATCGTGCTGACGATGATCAGCCACGCCAGCTTGCCCTCGGGCGAGTCGAGCTTGCGGTGGGCGATGGTGCGCACCCAGGCCGCGAGCAGCCGGCCGATGTCGCGCCAGAAGTAGGCGATCAAAGAGAAGAAGGTGCCCAGGTGCAGGGCGACGTCGAAGGTCTTGTTCAGCGCCGGGTCCTCGAGCAGAAAGTGCCAGTTGAACAACCACGGGACGATGAGCAGGTGCCCGGAGCTCGAGATCGGCAGGAACTCGGTGAGTCCCTGGACGATGCCCAGGATGATGGCCTGCAGGATGGTCAAGAGGGCTCCTTCGCTCGCCGGCGCTGCGGGGGCGCGCCGGGAGAGGCGCCGCCGCCCCTGAGTTTAGCGCACGGTATACCTGTGCAGACACCGTAGTCGACCGCGGGCCGCGCCCGTGGAGGAAGCGAGGGACAGCATGGCGACGAGCGCACCTGTGATCGTGAGCTGGAAGCATGAAGGCCTGCTGCTTGAGGGCGTCACCGCCCACGGGCGCCTTGACATGGCGTCCGGGCTGGATGAGCCCGGGCAGGGGGCGACGCCCATGGAGCTGCTCGCCGTCGCCCTGGCCGGCTGCACCAGCATGGACGTGATCTCGATACTGCAGAAGATGCGTCAGCCGCTCGAGGGTCTGCGCGTCGAGGTCCATGGCGAGAAGGCCGATGAGCACCCCAAGCGCTTCGTCGCCCTGGAGGTCGTCTACTACCTCAAGGGCGCGCTGGACGAGAAGAAGGTGCAGCGCGCCATCGGGCTCTCGGAGACGAAGTACTGCTCGGTGGCGGCCACGTTGCGTCCCGCCGTCGGCATCTCCTCGCGGTACGTCCTCGAGGCCTGATCCGGCCCTCCGACCTCGCCCCCGCCGGCGGCCGAGCCTGCCCTGCGGTTTGGCACTACAAGCACCGTGTTTACAGGTGAACCCGCGGACTGTACTATCGCGCGAAGGCGACGACCCGGAGGGAGGTGCGTGGACCGCGATCACGAGCTGTCGGCGGTGCTCGCCGACGATACCCGGTACCGCATCTACCGGGCGATCGCCGAACGTCCCGCTGAGGACGTCACGGTGGCCGACATCGCGGAACGGTTCGGGCTGCACCCCAACGTGGCCCGCATGCACCTCTCCAAGCTCGAACAGGCGGGCTTCCTGGCCACCGACTTCCGCCGCACGAGCGGCGGCGGCCGGCCCGCCAAGCTGTATCGCCTGAGCGACCTCGTGGTCACGTTCGGCTTTCCGCCGCGGCGTTACGAGCTCCTGTCCCGGCTGGCGCTCGAGTCGCTGTCGGCGGGCGGGTCGCGGGGCGACGCGCTGCGCGTGTGCCGGGAGGCGGGCGCCGCCGAGGGACGGCACGCCTTGGCGGGCGAGGCCCGCGCGCCGCAGGGCGCGGCCGCGGCCGCCGAGCTGGTGCGGCGCGTCGCCGATGACCAGGGGCTCCTGCCCGAGGTCGTCTGGCGCGACGAGGTCCTCGAGGTCGTCGTCAACAACTGTACCTTTCGCGAGCTCTCGGGCGCCGACCCGGACCTCGTCTGCGCCATGCACCGCGCCTTTCTGGAGGGCGTGCTCGAGGTCGTGACCGCCGGCCTCGGACGTCTGCGCATCGATCCCGGCGACTGCCGCATCAGCGGCGGCGCGGAGCGTTGCGAGATGCTCTGCACGTTCTCGCCCGACGGCGGGCGGCCCTCCGCCGCCGGGCGGTGATAGAGTAGCTGCCGTTCGCACCCGCAGGGAGGGACCAGTGACCATCGACGAGGCCATCCGCGATCTTCTGAACGTCTCCACCGATATCCAGGGCGTGGCCGTGCTGGGCGCCGAAGGTGAGATCGCCGCCGGCGGACCCGGCGCGGCGGCCGCCGACCTGGCCGGCGCCTGCGGCCGGCTCTGGGAGGCGGCGGTCGCGCGCGCCGCCGCCCTCGCAGAAAGCCCGCTCGACCATGTGGTCGTGCAGGACGCAAGCGGCGCCGTGGCGCTGCTCGCGGCGCGCGGACGGCGCATCGCCGCCGTCACGGGGCCGCGACCGGCCGTGGGTCTCCTCCTGTTCGACCTGCGCACCTGTCTGGGAGACGCTTTTTCCGCAGAGGAGGGGCAGTGAAGCTCCGCGCGATCGTCATCGTCCTGGCCGTCCTCGGTCTCGCCGCGGCTGCGGTGTACGTGCGCCGCAAGCGCGCGGCGGAGGCCCTTGCGGCGGTGCAGCTCGGCCTGGAAGACGGCGGCGAGCAGTTGCTGAGCGCCGGCGATCCGGGGGTAGCTGAGCTGCAGAGCGCCGCGGCCGCGGTGCGCCGCGGCTTCGCGATCGGCGCCTGATGGACATCGCCGCGTTCGACGTCGGGCTGTTGCAGGCCACTATCGCGCGCGCCCTGCGCCGCGGCGGCGACTTCGCCGAGGTCTTTGTGGAGGATCGCGACAGCCTCGGCCTGCGCCTCGAAGACGGGCGCATCGAGCAGACCAGCGGGGGCCGCGAGGTCGGGGCCGCCGTGCGCCTGCTTTCCGGCGAGCACACCTACTACGCCTACAGCGACGCGCTCGACGAGGAAGGCATGACCGCCGCCGCCGACGCCGTCGCCGCGGCGGTGCGCGCCGGCGCCGGCGGCTGCGCGGTGATCGATCTCGACCTGGTGCGCAGCGACCCCGGCCGGCACGTCGTCGAAGTCCCGCCGCAGACCGTGGCCATCGCCCGCAAGGCGCAGCTTGTGCGCGAGGGCGACGAGGCCGCGCGGGCCGCCGGCGCCGAGGTCGCCCAAGCTATTGTCGGGTACGGCGACACGCGCCAGAAGGTGCTCATCGCCAACTCGCTCGGCGACCTCGTGTACGACGACCGCACGCGCACGCGCTTCACGGCGCAGGTCGTGGCGCGCCGCGGCGACGTCATCCAGACCGGCCACGAGACGGTTGGCGGCAGCGCGGGGTTCGAGCTCATCGACGAGGCCACGGCGCGCGCCGTGGCGACCACAGCCGCCGAGAAAGCGCTCACGATGCTCGACTCGCGGCCGGCGCCCGTGGGCGCCATGCCCGTGGTCATGGCCAACGGCTTCGGCGGCACGCTGTTCCACGAGGCCTGCGGCCACGGCCTCGAGGCCGACGCCATCGCCAAGGGCGCCAGCATCTATGCGGGCAAGATGGGCGAGGTCGTCGCGGCGCCCATCGTGAGCGCCTACGACGACGGCTCGCTGCCCAACGGCTGGGGCTCGCAGGCCTTCGACGACGAAGGCGTGCCGACGCAGAAGACGCTGGTCATCGAGGGCGGGCGGCTCACCGGCTACCTGTACGACCGCCTGCGGGCGCGCGAGGCCGGGGCGGCGCCCACGGGCAACGGCCGCCGCCAGTCGTTCCGTCACGTGCCCATCCCGCGCATGACCACGACGTACATCGCCGCCGGCGACGCCACCGCCGACGACATCATCGCGGCGACGCCGCGCGGCTTCTACGCCAAGAGCCTGGCCGGCGGGCAGGTAGAGCCGGCCAGCGGCAACTTCGTCTTCGGCGTGGCCGAGGGCTACCTCATCGAAAACGGCCGCCTCACCACGCCGCTGCGCGGCGCCACGCTCGTGGGCAACGGCATCGACATCCTCATGCGCATCGACATGATCGCCGCCGACTTCGACCTGAAGACCGGCGTCTGCGGCAAGGACGGCCAGGGCGTGCCGGTGGGCACCGGTCAGGCCACCCTGCGCATCGCCGAGATGACGGTGGGAGGTACGGGCTGATGTTCGACATCCTCGACGCCGTGCTCGAGCGGGCGCGCGCGAAAGGCGCGCCCGACGTGGAGGTCTACGCCGAGCGCTCCACCTCGCGGCGCCTCAAGGTCTACCGTCAGGAGGTCGAGCAGCTCACCGCCGCGCAGCGCCGCGGCCTGGGGGTGCGCGTCTTCGCCGCCGGCGCCGTCGGCCACGCGTATACCTCGGACCTCAGCGACGGCGCGCTCGACGCGGTCGTGCAGCGCGCCATCGATCACGCCGCCGTCAGCGACCCCGACGAGCTCGCCGCGGTCCCCGCGCCCGCCGGCGCGCCCGCCGACGTGCACCCGTTCGACGAGCGCCTCACACGGGCCACCGACGCGCGCCGCATCGAGCTGGCCATGTCCGTCGAAGCCGCCGCCCTGGCCGCCGACCCGCGCGTCAAGACGGTCGAGGACACGATGTACGCGGACGGCGACGGCGAGGTGTTCATCGCCAGCAGCGCGGGGGTGCGCGGCAGCTACCGCGCCAACCAGTGCTACGCCTTCGCCTACGTGCTCGCCGAAGCGGACGGCCAGGTGGAGACCGGCTACTCGTACACCGTGGGCCGGGCGCTCGAAGAGCTGGACCCGGCCGCCTGCGGGCGCGAGGCCGCCGAGAGAGCCTGCCGGCTGCTCGGCGCCCGCAAGTGCCCCTCGATGAACGCGCCCGTGGTGCTCGACCCCTTCGTCTCCGCGGCGTTCTTCGGCGTGCTCAGCTCCGCGCTCACCGCCGACGCCGTACAGAAGGGCCGCTCGCTGTTCGCCGGCCGCGAGGGGCGGCAGGTGGCCGGCGAGATCCTCGAGCTCGTCGATGACGGCACGCTGGCCGACGGCCTCGACAGCGCCCCGTTCGACGGCGAAGGCACGCCCTGCCGGCGCACGCCGCTGATCAGCGGCGGCGTGCTGCAGGGCTTCCTCTACGACACGTACACGGGGCGCAAGGCAGGCCGCGGCTCCACCGGCAACGGTCTGCGCGGCTCGTACTCGGGCCTGCCCAGGGTACACCCCACCAACCTCGTCGTGAGCGGCCCCGCGACGCCGCTCGCCGACATCATCGCCGGCCTGGAGCGCGGCGTGCTCGTCACCGACGCCGTCGGCGTGCACTCGGGCGCCAATCCCATCTCCGGCGAGTTCTCCGTGGGCATCAGCGGCATCCTCATCGAGGGCGGCAAGCTCACCACCCCAGTCCGTGAGGTCACGCTGGCCGGCGACATCATCAGCATGCTCACGAACGTGCGCGCCCTCGGCGACGACGCCCGCTGGGTACCCGGCGGCAGCATCCTCACGCCCTCGGTGGTCATCGACGGGATGGCCATCGGCGGTACCTGACGCCTTCCTCCCCGACCGGCGGAAGGCGCCCGATGAACGATCGCGGCCGGCGTCTTCTCGAGGCCGGCCAGGCTGCCCGGAGGGCGGCTTCCTCCTGCGTGCGGGTCGCCGCGGCGCGTTCTCTCTCGACAAGCGCCTCTTCTCTACGCAGTCCGCCCTGCCCCCCGACATCGCCGCCGGGCCGGCGCGGAAGCTCCCGGACTGCGAGCCCCTCGACATCCTGGCCGGGCTCGAGCTCGGCGCCGTGGCCGTCGTGACGGCCGTGTCGCCGGCCTGCGGCAAGCCGTTCGTGATCGTGCGCAAGGGCGAGAAGGGCTACGGCGCCGACAAGGCGATGGAAGGTCGCGCCGCGGCCGGGCAGCGCGTGGTGATGGTCGGGGACGTCGTGACCTCGGGGCGCGCCGCCCTCATGGCCATCGACACGCTGCGCGAGGCCGGGCTCGAGGTGGCGGCGGTGCGCTGCGTCGTGGATCGGGAAGAGGGCGGCCGCGAGGCCATCGAAGCCAAGGGCCTCGCCTTCGACCTGCTCTTCACGGCGACGTCGCTGGGGATCAAGAAGCCGCAGAAGCGAGGCGCGAACGGGACGCGTCCGTGAGCCCGAGATCACTTCACGGTGAAGGTCTGGAACGCTGCCTCGAACTTCCCCTTCAGGGCCTCCCGGTCTTGTGAGGCGGCCGCCCCCTCAAGCGTGTATAGGTAGCGCCCCTTGCACAGGAAGTAGCCCACCGTCGTGAGGGTGGTGTCGTCCAGCGCGTAGGTGGACCCGAAGTTGTACCTGGGGAGGCCGTTGACCGCGGTCCCCTCGAACGGCTGGTCGATCCTTCCGCCGGGAAGGGAGGCCACGGTCTCCTCGGCGATGCGCGAGAGCTCCTTCTTGAGCTTGGGCGCCATGGCGGGTTTGACCTCGTTGACCAGCTTGGTGACGTAGAGCACCATCCGCCGGCGTACTTGCCGCCGGCCAAGGGGCCGTTCTTGTCGGCGAAACCGGCGCGGAGCACGGCGCCGCCGCCTTGGTCGATCGTCACGCCTTCGGCGAACTGCCCGTCGCAGGTCATGGTGAAGCCGTACTGGTCGTTGGTGTAGGTCCTCGATGCCGGCGGGCTCTCGCCGGTGGCGCCACCGCTGCCGCAGGCGCCCGCAAGCAGGGCGAGCCCCGCCAGGGCGAGCGTCAGGATGGTGAGTCTGCCAGGTCTGTTCACGATGCCCCCTCGCGCTCGGACCGCGGCCGGCACGGGCCGTCGCGGCGTGTGACTGCCGCTATCATCGTCGGCGCGCAGCGCCTGGGACTTCAATCGGGGAGCCGGGCATAGCGACGTCGGAGTGGGCCTACCTGACCGTGAAGCTCTGCACGGCCGCGTCGAGCTTGCCCTTGAGGGCATCCCAGCTCGCGGAGGTCGTCTGCGCCGTGATCTCGTACTCGTGCTTGCCCTTGAACAGGAAGTACGTGACCGCGGTCAGCTCGGCGCCGCCTTCTGTGTACGTGTACTTGAAGCTGAACCCAGGGACGCCGTTGACGGTCACCGTCTTCAGCGGCTCGACGACCTCGGCCGAGGGGGTCAAGGTCATCAGCTCATCGACGACGCCCTGGACGTCCACCTTCAGCTTGGGCACTTCGGCGGGCTTGACCTCGCGGGCCAGCTCGTAGACCAGCACCAAGATGGCGTCGACGCCGCGGTCCGCGATGATCGTCCCCTGCTTGTCGGAGAAGACGACGTCGAACACTGCGCTGGCGCCGACGCTGGCGGCCACGCCCGGCTCTCCCTCGCTGAACTGCGTGTCGTGGGTCAGGGTGAAGCCGTACTGGTCGTTGGCGTAGGTGGTCGTCCCTCCACTGGATGAGCCGCCGCCGCTGTCGCCGCCGCCGCTGCAGCCGGCGACCGTGAGCGTCAGGCCGGCCAGCACCAGGAGTAGAGCGACGTATCCGCGGAACCCGTACACGGCGCCTCCCTGGATCGAGATGACGAGTCTGTGTTCGCCTGCCCGGCGAACGCTCCTGCGGACTACCGCCGGGCTGTTCATGGTCCGGCTACCACGCGCAGCGATTGCAGCGCGCGGTCTTCGGGGCCGTGCACCTTGAGCCCGGCCTGCGCACCCTCCTGCAGGTAGGCGACGATCTCGTCGGAGATCGCCTCGCCGGGGCCGAGCACGGGGATGCCCGGCGGGTAAGGCGTGACCATCTCGGCGCTCACGTGGCCGGCGCACTCCGCCAGCGGCAGCGCCACGGAGGGCGCGAAGAACGCCTCGCGCGGCGAGAGCGCCTGGCGGGTGAACGCCGGGGCGTGGGCGAGCAGGCCGGTACAGGCGGCGGAGCCGCCACCACCGGCCTGCTCGGCGCCCCGGCCCGCGTAGTCGCGGAACGCGGCCACCAGCTTCTCGAGGTCGGTGTGCGAGTCGCCGTAGGTCACGTTGAGCACCACGTTCAGGGGGTCGGCCGCTTCGACGGCGATGCGGTAGTCGTCGCGCAGCGCCGCCTCGAGCTCGTAGCCGCTGTGGCCGAGGTCGCAGCTCGAGATCGTGAGCCGTGTCGGGTCGAAGGACGCCACGCCCCGACGCGAGAGGGCCTCTGCGCCGAGGCAGCGTACTCCGGGCAGCCTGTCGAGCTCCTCGCGTGCCCAACAGGCCTGTTCGATGGCGCCTCGCCAGAGCTCCGCGCCGCGCGTGGCCATCTGCTGGCGGGCGGTGTCGATGCTCGCGTACATGAGCACCTGCGGGCTCGTGCTCTGCGTCATGGCCACCATGCTGTCGAGGCGCGCGAGATTGATCCTCCCGGCGCGCGCCATGAGCACCGAGGTCTGGGTGATGCCGCTGATCAGCTTGTGCGTGCTGACCACGGCGGCGTCGGCGCCCGCCGTCATCGCGTCCACGGGCAGCTCGGGGCAGAAGCGCAGGTGCGGGCCCCACGCCTGGTCGGTGACGAAGGGTACCCCCGCGGCGTGCGCGGCGGCGGCCACGGCGGCGAGGTCGCTGCCCAGACCGTTGTACGTGGGCGAGGTCACGAAGATCGCCTTGGCCGCCGGGTGTTCGGCGAGCGCCCGCTGCGCGGCCTCCGCGCTGACCGTGAGCGGGATGCCCCACAGCGCATCGACCTCCGGCTCCAGATAGACCGGCGCCGCGCCGGAGAAGATGAGGCCGGCGAGCATCGACTTGTGGGCGTTGCGCGGGATGATCACCTCATCGCCGGGGCCGCACAATGTGAGCACCAGCGCGTGGATGCCGCTGGTGGAGCCGTTGACCAGGAACCAGCAGCGGTCTGACCCCCAGGCCTCGGCGGCGTAGTCCTCGGCGAGGCGGATGAGGTGCGTGGACTCGCGGGTGTCCTCCACGCCGCCGGCCATCGCGACATCGACCTGCAGGCACTGGTCTCCGAGAAGCTCGCGGAGCCCTTCGGGGGCGCCCTTCCCCAGCTTGTGCCCAGGCGTGTGGAACGGCGTGTAGCCCCTCGCGCGGTAGCGCAGGATGGCGTCCAGGTATGGGGTCTCGTGCTGGTCGTGGGGCATGCGCGCCTCCCGTGGTGAGCCGGCCGCCGGCGGCCGGCGGGTCTGCCTGCCCAGCATAGCGGGCCGGACCAGCGCGCGCTCCCGCGGGCGCGGGGTCATCGTGGACGCGCGCGCGCCCCGGTCCGCGGTCAGATGATAGACTGAAGCCGATTTGCAGGGGAATCGGCGACCACCGGGGGCGACAATAGACCTTGAGTCGAGGGTAAGAGTCCGCTTCGCGCCGAGCCCGACGGGCACGTTGCACATCGGTTCGGCGCGCACCGCGCTGTTCAACTACCTGTTCGCGCGACACGCGGGCGGCGACTTCGTGCTGCGTATCGACGACACCGACGCGGCGCGCTCGGAAGACCGCCACGAGGACGCCATCCTCGCCGACCTGCGCTGGCTCGGCCTCGAGTGGGACGAGGGCCCCGACGTGGGCGGGCCGTGCGCGCCGTACCGGCAGAGCGAGCGGCTCGGCGGGTACCGGGCCGCCGCCGACGAGCTGCTGGCCGGCGGCCTCGCCTACCACTGCTTCTGCCCCGAGGAGCGCCTTGCGGAGCTTCGCGCGGCGGCGCTCGCCGAGGGCCGCACGTCGCGGTACGACGGCCGCTGCCTCGGGCTGGCGCCGCACGAGGCGCAGCGCCGCCTCGCCGCCGGCGAGCCGGCGGCGCTGCGCTTTCGCATCCCGCACGGCGACATCGTCATCGACGATCTCATCCGTGGCCGCGTCGTCGTCGGCGCCGACGCCGTCGGCGACTTCATCATCGTGCGCTCCGACGGCGTCGCCGGCTACAACTTCGCCACCGTCGTCGATGATCGTGACATGGGCATCACGCACGTCATCCGCGGCGACGACCACCTCACCAACACGGCGCGTCAAGCGCTGCTCTTCCGGGCGCTGGGGGCGCCCGTGCCCGGCTTCGCCCACCACTCGATGGTGCTCGGCGCCGACGGCGGCAAGCTCAGCAAGCGCCACGGCGCCACGGCGGTGGGCGACTACCGCGAGCTGGGCTACCTGCCCCAGGCGATCGTCAACTACCTCGCACTGCTCAGCTGGTCGCACGGCGAGGACGAGGTGCTGGGCATGGACCGCCTGGTCGCCGAGTTCGAGATCGGGAGGCTCTCGCCGAGCCCCGTGATTTTCGACCAGGCGAAGCTCGACTGGCTCGATCACGAGCACATCATGGGGCTCGCGGCGGAGGTGCACGAGCGCCTCTTCGCGGCCCGTCTGCCGGCCGGGACGCCGCCGCCGGCGGCGGCGGCTCTGGCGGCGGCCTTTCAGTCGGCGCTCGTGGCCTACGGGCAGGCGGCGGCGCTGGCCGCCGCCGTGCTGGAGCCTCCGGCGGCGCCGGCGGACCTCACGGCGGCGCTGGCCGCCGCCGCCCCGCAGCTCACCTGGTTCCGCGCGCTGCGCGCCGAGGCGCCGGAGTGGCTGTCGCCGACCGGCGCCCGCGACCTCCTCGCCGTCTACCGCGCCTGGGGCAAGGAGCGCGGCGTCGGCGCCCGCGACCTGCTGAGGCCGCTGCGCATCGCCCTCACGGGCGCCGAGCACGGCCCCGAATCGCCCTTCGTGCTCGCCGCCCTGGAGCGCGGCGAAACCCTCAGACGACTGGACGACGCTCTCGCCGGCAGCCTCGCCGGCGAGCCCACGACGACCCTGGGAGACACGCCTTGATCCGCCTCTTCAACTCACTCACCCACCAGAAGGAGCCGTTCGCGCCGCGCGACCCAGGCAAGGCGGGCATCTACTGCTGCGGCCCCACGGTGTACGACCTGGTCCACGTCGGCAATGCCCGCCCCTACGTGACCTTCGCGGTGCTGCGCTCCTGGCTGCGCCACCGCGGCCTCGAGACCACGCTGGTCACCAACATCACCGACATCGACGACAAGATCATCGCCAAAGCGAACCTCGAGGGCCGCGACCCCACGGAGATCGCTGAGGAATACACCGCCGCTTACGTCGCCGACACCGACAGGCTCGGCATCGCGCGCCCCGACCTGGAACCCAAGGCTACCGAGACCATCCCCGAGATCATCGACCTCGTCTGCCAACTCATCAACTCGGACCACGCTTACGCGGCGCACGGCAGCGTCTACTTTCGCGTGCGCGGCTTCGCGGAGTACGGCAAGCTCAGCGGGCAGCGCATCGACGAGCTCGAGGAGGGCGTCCGCGTCGACCCCGAGCCCGGCAAGGCCGACCCGCTCGACTTCGCCGTGTGGAAGGCCGCCAAGCCCGGAGAGCCCGCCTGGGAGAGCCCGTGGGGCAGGGGCCGCCCCGGCTGGCACATCGAGTGCTCGGCGATGGGCCTGCGCTACCTCGGGGCCGGCTTCGACGTGCACGGCGGCGGGCGCGACCTCATCTTCCCCCATCACGAGAACGAGATCGCCCAGAGCGAGGCCGCCGGCCTGCCGTTCGCCAGAGTGTGGGTGCACAACGGCATGATCCGCAGCGAGGGCGAGAAGATGGCCAAGAGCGTGGGCAACATCTTCCTGCTGCGCGAGGTGCTCGACCGCTACGAGCCGGCGGTGGTGCTCACGTACTTCCTCACGACGCACTATCGCAGCCCCCTCGAGTTCTCGGTGGAGAAGCTGGACGAGGCGCAGGCCGCCTACGGGCGCCTGCGCGACGCCCTCGGCGACCTCGACTTCCGCGTCGCCAACGCCGCCCGGGCGGCGACGCGCGGCGCCTGCCCCGACCTGGCGCTGGGCGCCGAGGCCGCGCGCCTGGCGTTCGCCGCGCACATGGACGACGATCTCAACACCGCCGGCGCCATGGGCGATCTGTTCGCCCTGGTGAGCGAGGTGCACCGCTACCTCTCTGCGGTCGACCGCGGCGAGGCGCCGCTCGACAGCGAAGCCCTGACGGCGGTGCGCGGCGTGCTCACGGAGTCACTCGGCCTGCTGCTGATCGCGGCGCCGTCCGCCGCCGCGGAGATCACCGCGGCGGGCACTGTCGCCGGCGAGGATGCGCTGGCCTGCGTGACCGGCGACGTCGCCCTGCTGCCCGCCGCCCGGCTCGCCGCCGCCGGCCGCTGGGACGACATCGCCCTGGTGTACGCCGACCGTCTGGGCTGCGCCGACGCCTCCTACGCCTGCGCCCTGCGCGACCATCACCGTGCCGAGAAGCGGTGGTCCGACGCCGACCGGCTGCGCGGCGAGGTGCAGGCGGCCGGCTTCGAGGTGCGCGACACGCCGCAGGGCACGCAGGTCGTGAGGAAGTCGTGAACAGGTAGCGCCGTGGAGTGGATCTACGGACGCAACGTGGTACAGCTGGCGCTGGCGGCCGGCGCCCGGCGGCGAGCCCACCGGCTCGCCGCGACGCTGCCGGCCCTCAAGGCGCTGCGCGCTTCGCTCCCGCCCGGGCTTCCCGTGGAGACCGCGGACACGCACGCCCTCGACGAGCTCACGGGCAGCCGCGACCACCAGGGCGTGGCGCTGCAGGTCGATGCTTTCGCCTACGCGACGGCCGACGAAGTGCTGGGCGCCGAGATCGTCGTGGTGCTGGACGAAGTGAGCGATCCGCGCAACCTCGGCGCCACGGCGCGCAGCGCGCTGGCCGCCGGAGCAGGCGGCCTCGTGGTGCCGAGGCGCCGCTCGGCCTCCGTCACGCCGGCCGCCGTGAAGGCGTCGGCAGGGACCATCGAGCATCTTCCCGTGGCCCAGGTGACCAACGTGGTGAGCTTTCTCAAGGCGGCGAAGGACGCCGGCTCGTGGGTCTATGGGGCGGCCGGCGAGGCGCGCTCGTCGTATGTCGACCTCGATCTCAGCGGCCGCCTCGTCCTGGTGTTCGGCGCCGAGGGTCGCGGCCTGCGGCCGCTCGTGGCGCGTACGTGCGATGCGCTGGCCTCGGTCCCCATGGAGAAACCGGTCGAGAGCCTCAACGTGAGCGTCGCGGCGGCGCTCTTCCTCTTCGAGGCACGGCGTCAGCGCCGCGCCGCCGCCGGCGGACCGGCGGGCGGCGATGCCCGCGGCGGCCGCCCGCGAGGCGCCGCGTGACGCTCACGCTGTATATCGTCGATGGCTATAACGTCCTCCATGCGCTCTTTCGCGGCGCGGGCAAGGAAGAGATCTTTGCGCGCCGCGACTGGCTCGCCGACAGGCTCGCGAGCTTCGCGGCGCTGCGCGGGGCGAAGGCCGTGCTGGTCTTCGACGGGCACGGCCCGCAGAGCACCAGCCGCGTGCCCTTCAAGGGCGCGCCGGTGGAGGTCTGCTTCGCCGGCGGGCGTTTCACCGCCGACACGCTGATCGCGCGCCGCATCGCGGAGCAGCCGGCCGACGTGGCCGTGGTCGTGGTGTCGGCCGATCAGGAGGTCCAGCGGACCGCGACGCGCGCCGGCGTGAGCCGTATGACCCCCCAGGAGCTGGGGGCGGACCTTCTCGGCACAGACAGCGGGCAGGCTCTTGACTCTGCCCAAGACTCTACTAGAATGCTCTCACGGCTTGAGGATAAAGTAGACCCTGAGACTTTGCGCAGGCTCCAGGAGATGCGCAACAAGCCGCAGTGACGGCCCAGAGGCTCGCTGCCCTTGGGTCTTGCAGGGGTAAACGAGCAGAGGTGGGGGCGAGGAATGGCGCGCCAAGCCGACCACAGTCGCAGTACGGGATCGTCTCACAACACTCAACCTTTTGGTGAGAGCGCCGACTTCGCTCTCGTCCAGGCGCATCGCCGCGGGAGCCAGGCGGCGCTCGACGCGCTCATGCTGCGCTACCACCAGTTCGTGCGGCTCAAGGCGAGCTCGTACTTTCTCGCCGGCGGCGACGCCGAGGACCTTATCCAGGAGGGCATGCTCGGCCTTTTCAAGGCGGTCCGCGACTATCGTGACGACCGCCTGGCCTCGTTCCGCAGTTTCGCCGAGCTCTGCATCACCCGGCAGATCATCACCGCCATCAAGACGGCCACCCGCCAGAAGCACGTCCCGCTCAACGGCTATCTCTCGTTCAGCCAGTCGCCCAACGACTCCTCGGACGACGGCGACTGCTCCCTCGGCGACGTGCTGCCTGGGCCGAGCACCCACGATCCGGTCAACCAGGTGATCAGCTCGGAAGAGGTCAGCAGCCTCACCGGCTGCCTCACGCAGATGCTGTCGGATCTCGAGGGCCGGGTGCTGCGCCTGTACCTGCAGGGTCTCAGCTACGAGCGCATCGCCAACGAGCTCGGCTGCGATTGCAAGACTGTCGACAACGCGTTGCAGCGCATCAAGCGCAAGGTCGATCTGCACCTGGAGGGCCGCAGGGTCCTGAGCTAGGGCCCGGCGCCCGGCTGGGGCCACGGCCCGCCTCCGCCCGCGCCGGCCTCCGCTCGCCTAGAACGTCATCAGGCTGACGTCGTGCCCCTGCTGCTGCACGAGGAGCTTGAAGTCGTGCGGGTTGCTCGCCATCTGGGCGGCGTCACTGAGCGTGATAAGGCCTTCCTCGTAGAGATTCAGCAACGCCTGGTCGAAGGTCTGCATGCCGTAGAAGTCGCCTTCCTTGATGGCGTCGTTGATCAGCATGCCCTGATCCTGGTTGAGGATGAAATCGCGGATGCGGTTCGTGGTGATCATGATCTCGATGGCGGGGACGCGGCCCGCTCCGTCGGCGCGCGTGAGCAGGCGCTGCGACACGATCGCCTTGAGTGTGCCGGCGAGCATGATGCGCACCTGCTTCTGCTGGTGGAGCGGGAAGAAGTCGATGATGCGGTTGATGGTCTCGGTGGCGTCGATGGTGTGCAGGGTGCTCATGACGAAGTGACCCGTCTGCGCGGCGGTCAGCGCCGCGGCCACCGTCTCGGTGTCGCGCATCTCGCCGATGAGGATGTCGTCCGGGTCCTGGCGGAGCACGTACTTGAGGGCCGAGACGTAGGAGTCTGTGTCGAGGCCGATCTCGCGCTGGTTGATGATCGAGCGCTTGTCCTTGTGGAGCACCTCGATCGGGTCCTCGATGGTCACGATGTGCCGGCGCATCGTGCTGTTGATCTGGTCGATCATCGCCGCCAGGGTGGTCGTCTTGCCCGAGCCGGTGGTGCCGGTGACGAGCACGAGGCCGCGCGGCTCCAGGGCGATCCTCTTGATGATCTCCGGCAGGTGCAGCTCCTCGAACGTGGGGATCTTGATCGCCACCTGCCTCATGGCCACGCTGATGCTGCCGCGCTGCCGAAAGACGTTGACGCGGAAGCGGCCAAGGTTGGGCGCCGAGTAGGCGAAGTCGATCTCGTTGTGCTCGCTGAAGCGGCGGATCTGCTTGTCGGTCATGATCGAGGCGGCGACGTCTTTGGTGTCCTCGGGGGTGAGCGGCGGCTGGTCCATGAGGAGCAGCTCGCCATCGACGCGCATCACCGGCGGGCTCCCGGCCTTGATGTGCAGGTCGGACGCGTTGCGCGCCATCATCTCGCGGAGCAGATCATCGATGGGTTTCACGTGGCATCCCCATGGTCCGTTGTCTCTCTTCGCCATCTATTTCGGCAGATGACGACAGAAGCTTACCTCTGCGCGCCGCTGCGCGCCGGCGTGGCCGGCGCTGGGGGCCCTAGAACCGGCCGCCGATCCAGGCGCCGCGGCCGTTCAGCGCGCCGTAGCGCACGACGTCGCCGGTGTGTGGCGCCTCGATCACGCTGGCGCCGCCGGCGTAGATGGCGACGTGGTGACTGAAGCTCGAATTGCCGAAGAACACCAGGTCGCCGGGCCGCATGTCGCTGAGCGCCACCGGTGTGCTCTGCTGCTGCTGGACGGTCGCGCCGTGGTACATGCTGATGCCGATCTGCGCGTAGCAGTACATCGTGAGACCGGAGCAGTCGAACCCGCTCGGGCCCGCGCCGCCCCAGACGTAGGGGACCCCGAAGTAGCGTTGTGCGATGGTGACGATCTCGGGGTGGCCGGGGCTGTTGGGGTCGAGCGGCGGCGGCAGCGGGCCGCCGAGCGCCAGCTGCGCCGCGCGCCGGGCGGCCAGGGCGGCCTGCCGGAGCAGGCGCTTGATCTCGGCCTTGAGGCCCTTCGTCATCCTCTCGAGCTTGCTCTCCAGGGCCAGGATCTGGTTCTTCTGCGCCGCACGCTCCGCGACCAGCGTGGCCGCGACGTCCTGGTCCGCCTCGAGCTTGAGGCGGCGGTCCTTGATGTCGCGGCGATAGGCGGCGATGGCTTTGACGGTGTCGACGTCGCTGTTGCCGAGGCGGTTCATCATGTCGAGCTGCGTGACCAGCTCGTCGAAGGTGTCGGCCCCGAAAAGGACATCGACGATGCCGACGTCGCGCGACTTGTAGATGTTCTCGGCGCGTACCTTGAGCTGCTTGTTGGCCGTCTTGAGGTTCTGCCCGGCGACGTCCAGGAGATGCTGGTTCTGCTTGATCTTCAGCTCGACGCTGCCCAGCCGGCTCGTAGCCTGGTTGTATTTCTCAACGGCCACCGAGACCTGCGTGTAGACCGTCTCGAGCCTGGCCTGAACTGCCTTGAGACGGGCTTTCTTGTGGGTGATCGGCGACGCGGGCGCAGCTGCGGCGAAGAGGAGGGAGAGGAGGCAGGCGCCGAAGACGAGGGTGAGAGCCGCGCGCCATGTGCCGTTCATACGCTTCACTCTATCGAGTCCTCTCGCGCGCGAGTGACAGGGGGGACGCGCGTGCGCTGACGTGGGTGCACGGGTGCTGACAGTATTCGAGCCCTGAGGGCGGTTCCCTACGTAGGGGGAACCGCCCTCAGGGCTCGCGTGAGTGCTAGAACCGGCCGCCGATCCAGGCGCCGCCGACGGAGCCGTAGCTCACCACGGCGCCCGTGTGCGGGGCGTGGATCATGCTGCCACCGCCGACGTAGATGGCGACGTGGTAGCTGAAGCCGGCGTTGCCGAAGAACACGAGGTCGCCGGGCTGCAGTGCGCTGATGGGCACCGGGGTGCTCGCCTGCTGCTGCAAAGTGGCGCCGTGCGCCAGGCCGACGCCGACCTGCGCGTAGCAGTACATGGTGAGACCGGAGCAGTCGAAGCCGCTCGGGCTGGCGCCGCCGTACACGTAGGGGACGCCGAGATAGCGCTGGGCGATGGCGACCACGGAGGAGTTGCCAGAGCCGCCGGGATCGGGGACGACGCCGCCGCCGCCGGGGGCCGGCTGAGCGGCGGCCTGAGCGGCCGCCTGCGCGGCGGCGCGGGCCGCGGCCGCCTGCTGCTCCTGAAGGCGCTGGATGTCGTTCTTGATGCCAGCCGTCATCTGCTCGAGGCGGCCCTGCACGGCGAGGACCGCGCTCTTCTGCGCGGCGCGCTCGGTGACGAGCTTGGCGGCGGCCTTCTTGTCGGCGTCGAGCTTGACGCGCCGGTCCTTGATGTCCCGCTGATAGGCGGCGACGGACTTGACGATGTCGACGTCGCTGTTGCCCAGGCGCTCCATGAGGTTGAGCTGGGTGACGAGGTCGTCGAAGCTGTTGGAGGCGAAGAGGACATCGACGATGCCCACATCGCGCGTCTTGTAGATGCTCTCGGCGCGCGACTGCAGCTGCGTGTTGGCGACATCGAGGTTGTACTCGGCGACCTTGAGCAGATGCTGGTTCTCCGTGATCTGCTGCTGCACCGTGGTCAGCTGGCTGGTGGCCTGGTTGTATTTCTCGACGGCCATGTCGGCCTCGTGGTACACGCCCTGCAGCTTCGCCTGGACCTTGCGCAGCTGTGCCTTTTTGTCTGCGATGGGAGAGGCGGAAGCCTGGGTGGAGAGAGCGAAAGCGAGGAGGATGGCGCCGAGAAGGAGAGAGAGGACTGCGATTCGTCGTTTACCGTTCACTGCATCGCCTCCTTTTGGACGCGTCGCGGGGGCGGACGCGCCCTCTTTGAGGTGAGCCCTGAGTGTGCCGCTCCTCTGGGTCTGCCGAGCCTCCCACGGAGGGAGACAAGCTCACCGAACTCAAGTACGGAACCCTAACACCCGCCGTCTGTCCTGACAAGCGCCGGCGGCGCTTTTTGTGATCTTCGGGCTCGCGGCGCCGTACCGGGTCGCGCCCCTGAGGCAGGTCACGACCTTCTGCGCCTTCAGTCAGTGCCGACGCCTCTCATGGCGCCCCGCGGCGTGGGTCGCGGCCACATGCGCTTGAGCGCCTTGATGAAGGCCTTGTTGCGCTCGTCCTTGCGCCAGTTGCGGATGATCACCATGCCCCACCAGTGGAACATCAGTTGCTTGGTGAACTTGAGGGCGAAGATGTAGCGCAGCCAGGTGCGCAGCGAGTAGAAGCGCATGTAGCCGCGCAGGTCTTCCATCTGCAGCTCGTACGGGGTCATGAGCTTGGGCTCGAAGACGACGTGGTGAGCGTCGTAGAGCTCCCAGCGCTTCTCGAAGATGCGACCGGCGGCCTCGAGATCGTTGTACTGGGGTGTGCCCGGCAGAGGGGTGAGGATGTTGAGCATCACCGTGTCGATGTGGTTCTTGATGGCGAAATCCACGGTGTCACGCACCGTCTGCACGCTGTCGGTGTCGGCGCCGAGCACGAACATGCCGTGGCTGCGGATGTCGTACTCGTGCAGGATGCGGATGCCCTCCACGATGTCCTCGACGGTCTGCGCCTTCTCGTAGCCGTCGAGCGTCGCCTGGTTGACGGACTCGAGGCCGAGGTAGACGAGCTCGCAGCCCGACTTCTGCATGAGCTCGAGCAGCTCCCTGTCGCGGACCACGTCGGTGCGCACCTGCGCCGACCAGGGGATGACGAGATCCTCGTCGATCATCATCCGCAGGAGCTTCTTGAGACGCTTCTTGTCGGCGGCCATGTTGTCGTCGTAGAAGAAGATGCGCGCAGGGCGCTTGTCCCTGATCTCGGCGATCACGCTCTCGGCGCTGCGGAAGCGGTACTTGCGCCCGAACATCGCCGTGACCGAACAGAAATTGCAGGCGAAGGGGCAGCCCCAGCTCGTCATGATGGGCATCGTCGTGAGCTTCTCGCTGCCGACCAGCAGCCGGAGATCGGGGAAGGGAAGCTCGTCGAGGTCGGTGAGCCGCTGGCGCAGTGGGTTGTGCACGGCCTCGCCGTCGCAGCGGAACGACAGGCCGTCGATGTCATGGAGCTCGCGGCTGCCACCCAGGGCCTCGATGAGCTCGAGCATGATCTGCTCGCCGCCCTCGCCGCGGGCCACGTAGTCGACGTGCGCGAGCGCCTCGTCGGCCATGAACGTCACGTGCGACCCGCCGATGATCACCGGGATGCCACGGGCGCGCACCCTCTCGGCGAACTCGTAGGCGGTCGTCGCCGTGGATGTCGTGCTCGAGAGGCCGACGAGGTCGGCGCTGTGCACGTCGTCCCAATCGATGGGCGCCATCTGCGAGTTGTAGACGAGCACGTCGTGGCCGTGCGCTTTGAGGGTCGCGGCGATGATGGGCAGGCCGAGGCGCGGCAGCAGGACCTTGGCATAGACGTGCATGCCGGGGGGTTCGGGCTCGATGAGACGGATCTTCATGACGCTCCCTGGAGTGGCGGCCGGGGCTGCCGCGGCGGTCGCCGCGGCTCTTCGCCCGGCCGGGCGGTGTGCGCTGATGAGTGCGCTCTTATGGTAGTCGCTCGGCGGCGCGAAGTGAAGCGGACGGGCCTCAGAAGATCCAGGCGCCCAGCAGAAACACCCCGGCGGCGACGAGTCCCGCAGCCGGCAACGTCAGCACCCAGGCCGTCATGATGTTGCCGGCGACGCCCCAGCGCACCGCCGAGAGGCGCTGCGTGGAACCCACGCCCATGATGGCCGCGGTGATCGTGTGGGTCGTCGAGACCGGGAAGCCGAAGTGCGTGGCCAGCTGGATCACGCTGGCGGCGGCTGTCTCGGCGGCGAAGCCATGGATGGGGTCGAGCTTGATGACCTTGGAGCCCAGCGTGTGGATGATGCGCCAGCCGCCCGAGTAGGTGCCGATGGCCATGGCGAGGGCGCACGCGATCTTGACCCACAGCGGGACCTCGAACGTGCTGATCTTGCCGCTGGAGAACAGCGCCAGGGTGATGATGCCCATTGTCTTCTGGGCGTCGTTGGCGCCGTGCGAGAAGGCCATGAAACCGGCCGAGATGGGCTGCAGGCGGCGGAACCAGCGGTTCACGGGCGCCTGCGCGCGGCGCCGCACGAGCCAGATGAGGCCGGTCATGAGCAGCCAGGCGCTCGCGAACCCGAGGAACGGCGAGCCGATCATCGGGAGGATGATCTTGTCGAGGACGCCGCTCCAGAGGACTCCGGACAGCCCCGCGCTGGCGATCGTCGCGCCGATGAGGCCGCCGAACAGCGCCTGCGACGAGCTTGAGGGGATGCCGAAGTACCACGTCGCGAAGTTCCACATCACGGCGCCGACAAGCGCCGAAAGGACGACCGGCAACGTGACCAGGTCGGTGTTGACGAGGCCCTCGCCGACGGTCTTGGCGACGCCCGTATAGATAAGGGCGCCGAGCAGGTTGAGCCCCGCGGCCATGAGTACCGCGACGCGCGGGGAGAGGGCGCGCGTCGACACCGAGGTGGCGATCGCGTTGGCGGTGTCGTGGAAGCCGTTGGTGTAATCGAAAACGAGGCCCAAGGCGACGATCGCGATGAGGAGGACCACGGCCTGTGCTCAGGTCAGTTGTGCTTGAGGACGATGCTCTCGATGACGTTCGCCACGTGTTCGCACTCGTCGATGGCGCATTCGAGAGTCTCGTAGATGTCTTTCCACTTGATGATGTCGGTGCACTTGGTGTCGCCTTCGAAGAGACTGGCGATGGCTTCGCGCTCGATGCGGTCGCCGTCGTTCTCGAGGCTGTTGACGGCGATGATGCGCTCGTCGAGACCCTTGGGCTTCTCGAGGTTGTCCATGCACTCACGCAGGATGGGAGTGGCCTTGGCGATGATCTCGGCCTGGCGCCGGGCGTAGGAGGTGATCTCGTCGATGCGGTAGATGAGCACCTTGCCCACCACCTCCTCGATGGCGTCGAGGACCTCGTCGGTGGTGGCCACGAGGTCGTAGATGTCCTCGCGGTCGAGCGGCGTGATGAACGACTTGTTGAGGCGCCGCACGATGTCGTGGACGATCTTGTCGCCGACGTGCTCGTGCTCGAGGATGGACGCGGCGATGGACTGGCGGTCGCCGTCGTTCATGAACTTGAGGAGGAGCTGCGCCGCCGCGTCGAGGTTGGCGGCCAGCTCGGAGAACATGCGGAAGTAGTCGTGTTCCTTTGGAACGAGGCTGAGTCTCACACGGGCTCCTTTCCCCTGCCACGCCCTGTGCCGCGCGTAATGCTATCCGTTTTGGGACCGCGCGCAACTCCGGCCGGTAGGCCGGACCGCGGGGTCGCGCCGCCGGCGCGGCGGCGTCGACCCGCGCGTTCGCGGACGCGCCGCCGGCGTAGCCAAAGCCGGCGAGGCCGCGCGCCGCCGCCGTATCAAGTTCCGCCGGCTCACGCCGTTAACAGAGGGGACGGAGTCATCGTACCGGTGACCCCCCGATCGAGGAGGCGGACATGGCGAAACGATGGATCGTGCTCTTGCTGGCGCTCGCTCTGGCGCTCACGGTGGCGCCGCTGGCGGCCGCGGGCGCTGATGGCGGCGGAGGCAAGGGCAAGCTCAAGTTCGAGCTTGTCGGGACGGTAGTCGCCGTCGATGCCGCCGCGGGCCTGATGACGGTGAACGTGAAGGCCGGCAACAAGCCGGTCAAGGCGTTTCGCGGCAGCGATCTGCCGCTCGTCGTCGACCTGGGCGCGCGCGTGCGCATCGTGACCGCCGATGGCTGCACCACCGCGACGCTGGCCGACGTGCCGGTGGGCGCCAAGGTCGAGGTCCGCGGGCGCGTGGACAATACCGACCCTCTGAACCTCGTGTATGTCGCCCTCGACGTGAAGGCGCGGGCGGCGGCCGACCCCTCGCCGTCTCCCTCGCCCTCACCGGGCACGTAGGCCGGCGGTCCGGGCGCCCGCAGAGCGGCCTCCCGGACGAACCACGGGGGCCGGCCGCGCGCAGGCGCCTTCGCCGGCCGGCTCCCGCGACCTGATCCGCCTCGTCGACCCCCTCTCTCCGCTTGCCAATCGCGCGGCCCTTCGGATAGCCTTTCGTCACGCGTGGTGGGGGCCACAGGCCTCCCCCTGCGGGCCACTGACTTCTTGCCGGGATGGAAGCCGCGCGTCGCCGGCACGGAAGGACGTGCTTGCGGACTTGCGGACGTAGTCGTGGTAAGGAGGATCCGGTGTCAGAAGATCTCTACGAACTGATGAAGCAGACCGTCATCGACGGCGAGGCCGAAGAGGCCGCCGCCCTCGCCCAGAAGGGCCTCGACGCCGGCCTGCCCGCCGGCGACATCCTCGACAAGGGTTTCGTCAAAGGCATCGAGGAGGTCGGCGACCTCTTCGGACGCGGCGAGTTCTTCCTCCCCGAGCTGGTCCAGGGGGCCGAGGCGATGAAGGCCGCCGTGGCCGTCCTGCAGCCCGCCATCGACGCCGCCGGCGGCGGCAGCCGCTCGCTGGGCGTGGCGGTCGCCGGCACGGTCGCCGGCGACATCCACGAGATCGGCAAGACGATCGTCTGCAGCATGCTCAGCGCGGCCGGCTTCACGGTCACCGACGTGGGCTGCGACGTGCCCGTCGAGACCTTCGTCGCCAAGGTCAAGGAGACCGACTGCGACCTGCTCCTGCTCTCCGCCCTGCTCACCACGACGATGCCCAACCAGCAGAAGACCATCGAGGCGCTCAAGGCCGCCGGCCTGCGCGAAGGGGTCAAGGTGATGATCGGCGGCGCCCCCACGACCCGCGCCTGGGCCGACGAGATCGGCGCCGACGGCTACGCCGAGGACGCCATCGAGGCCGTGGTCGCCGCCAAGACCATCCTCGGGGTCGGCTGAGCGCCGCCTCGGGCACAGAGAAACGCCGCTCGCAGGGGGCGGCCGCGCGGGAGCGCGGCCGCCCCTTTTTGCCTTCGAGGCGCCGGCGCACGTGTGAATCGCGCCCCCATTCGGTAGAGTTGAGGACGCATGGCAGCCGACCACGACGCATACTTCGAAGAGGTCGAGGCGCGCTTCGAGAACGCCCTCGACTTCGACCTGGGTCTCGAGGAGGAGTTTCACGTCCTCGACCCCGAGACCCTGGCGCTCACTCCCGGGTTCGAGGTCCTTCGCGACGCCGCCGGCGAGCGCTTGCGCGGGCGCATCGCCGGCGAGCTGCTCCGCTCGGAGATCGAGGTGTCCACGCCGCGCACCCTGCACTTCGGGCAGGCGGCGAAGCAGCTGCTGCTCAACCGCGCCGAGCTGTTCGCCCTCGCGGACCGCGAGGGCTACGCCCTCGGCGCCACGGGCACGCATCCCTTTTCGGCGTGGAAAGACCAGCAGATCATCGACACGCCCCACTACCGGCTCGTCGAGGACAGGCTCAAGTACGTCGCCTGGCGCAACAACACCTGGGCGGCGCACGTACACGTCGGGGTGCGCGGCCGCGACCGCGCCGTGGCGGTCTGCGACGCGCTGCGTACGTATCTGCCGCACCTGCTCGCTCTGTCGGCCAACTCGCCGTTCATCGAGGGTGTGTGGACGCAGCTGCACTCCGCGCGCACGCAGACCTTCGTGCGCATGTTCCCGCGCTGCGGCATCCCCGACGTGTTTGGCACGTGGGCCGAGCACCGCGGCTTCTACGAGGAGCTCATCGACACCGACTGCATCCAGGAGTTCACGCAGATCTGGTGGTCGGTGCGTCCGCACCACCGGTTTGGGACCGTCGAGGTCCGTATCTGCGACGCGCAGACAGAGGCTTGGCAGAGCCTCGCCATCTCGTCGCTCACAGTGGGGCTCATCGCCCATCTGGCGCGCGTCTACGACCAGGGCATGCCGCTGCCGATCCTGCCCACGCGCTACGTGGAAGAGAACCTCTGGCGGGCCATCCGCTACGGGATGGACGGCAAGCTGGTGGACTGGGCCATGGGCGAGGAGCTCACGGCGGCCGACGCCATCCGCCATCTCATCGAGATCGCGGCGCCGCAGGCCGAGGCCCTGGGGCTCACGCCTCACCTCGAGGGCGTCGAGCGTATGTTGCGCGAGGGGAACGGCGCCCAGCAGCAGGTCAAGGCTCATCTTGGGGGTGGGACTTTGCCCGAGGTGTTCGCCGGGACCGTGCGCCGCGCCCACGCGATCTCTCTCCAGGAAACCGCCGCTACGCAGGAGGATCAGGCATGAGCGACGAGCAGCGCGGGGGCGACGCGCCGACCGACGAGGAGCGCGCCCGCGCCTTTCGCGAGCAGATGAGGAGCCTGCACGCCTTCGACCTCGCCTACGACATGATGATCGGCCTCGTGAGCTTCGGCTACCAGAAGCTGGGGCTCACCGACGAGACCAGCGAGCTGCGCGACCTCGGCGACGCGCGCCTGGCGATCGAGCTCCTGCGCGCCAATCTCGAGGTCGTGGAGCGCGAGCAGGGGGAGGGGCGCACCCGCGACGTGCGCTCCACGCTGGCGCAGATGCAGCTCGGGTACGCGCAGGCCGTGCACCTTGCGGGAGCGGCGCCGGCGGCGCAGCCGCAGGCCGCCGAGCCGGCCGCGGAAGAGCCGGCCGCGCAGGAGCCGGCTCCAGAAGAGCCGGCCGCGCAGGAGCCGGCCGCGGACGAGGCTGTCGCCGAGGAGGCCGCGCCCGAGAAGGCGTCGCCGCGCAAGCCCGCCGCCAGGAAGCCGACGGCGCCCAAGAAGACCGCGCCGAAAGAGCCGGCGGCGAAGAAGCCGCGCGGCGGCGCTGCTCCGCCGGCCGGCTGATCACGCCGTAGAGCTCGGGATGGCGGGGACGTCGCCGGCATTGACGACCGCCGGCCGCACAGGCTCAGGCCTGGGCCAGCGCCCAGAAGCGGGATTCGTCGAGCACATCTCCGGGCGCGACGATGAGGAACTCCTCGTCGTGCGGCCCGCTCATGAGCTTCTCGAGAAAGCGCAGCGAGCCGCTGAGGCGCTCGAGCGGCAGATCGTAGAAGGCGCTCACGGTCTCGAGGTAGTCGCGCTTCTCGTCGAGACCGCCCACGCCTGGGGTCTCGATGACCGCGAGACGCGTGTAGTGCTCCATGATGAGGCGCGCGACGCGCGCCGCCTTCTCCGCGCCGTACCTGGGCAGGATCTTGAGGTATTCCTTGTAAGGGTCGTCGATGAAATCGATCCAGCCGCGCGTGTAGTAGTAGGTGCCGGGCTGGCCGGCGTGCTCCTCGAGGTAGCGCTGCTTTGAGCCGAGGAGCAGCGAGATGCAGTCATCGACGGCGGGGAGCGTGAGGCGATGCGGGCCGGCCCGCAGGCCGGCCGTGCCGTTGCTGCAGCGGCCGCAGCCCAGGAGGATGTCGCGCTTGCCGGGAGTCGCGTCGATGCGTTCCTGCACGGCGACGCGCAGCCTGTCGGGATAGTCGTGCAGCGCGCCCTCGAAGAACTCGACCTCGTACCCGGGGTTCACGCGCTCGACCTCGTTGCGCAGGACCTCACAGCTGATGATCTTGGGCGCGGCGTGCATGGCCTCATGGTAGCAGGACCGCGATGGTCCTGCCCGCGCCGGCGAGCGGGGGTCGCGCGGCGCTCCGCCGGCGGGCGAGTGCTCCGTCACGTCGCCTGCGGTAGCATGAGCAGCGCTTTTGCCGGAGGCACTAGCGTCGCGACGCGGGCGGCACGAGCGGCACGCGCGCGCTTGACCTGAGGAGGACCTCGTGACTGTGAAGAAGCTGCTCGTCGCCGGCGCCGGCCAGATGGGCGCCGGCATCGTCCAGGTGTCGGCGGTCGCCGGCCTCGACGTCGTGATGATCGACGTCGCCGACGAGTTCATCGAGCGTGGCATGGCCGGCATCGAGAAGGGCCTCGGCCGCATGGTCGAGAAGGGCCGCATGGAGGCGGCCGCGCGCGACGCCGCCCTGGCGCGCATCGCGACGAGCACCGACATGGCCGCCGGCGCCGGCGCCGACCTCTTCATCGAGGCCGCGCCCGAGGTCATGGAGATCAAGGAGGAGCTCTTCGCGCGCGCCGCGGTGACCCTGCGCGACGACGCCATCATCGCGAGCAACACCTCGAGCCTCCCCATCACCAAGCTCGCGGCGTTCGTGACGAACCCCGCGCGCTTCGTGGGCATCCACTTCTTCAACCCGGTCCCTATGATGGCTCTGGTCGAGATCGTCAAAGGCAGCGAGACCGGCGCCGAGACGGTGACCGCGGCCCGCGCCTACGCCGAGGCCGTCGGCAAGACGCCGATCACGGTCAGCGACTCCCCTGGGTTCGTGGTCAACCGCATCCTGTTCCCGATGATCAACGAGGCGGCGCGGGAGCTCGCCGAAGGCGTGGCCAGCGCCGAGGACATCGACACGGGTATGAAGCTCGGCACCAACTGGCCAATGGGGCCGCTGGCGGTCGCCGACATTGTCGGTCTCGACACCACCAGGGCCATCCTCGAGTCCCTCGAGCGCGAGATGTGCGACGCCAGGTACCGGCCGGCGGAGATCTTCGGCGAGAAGATCGCGGCCGGCAAGCTGGGGCGCAAGAGCGGCGCAGGGTTCTTCGACTACGCGAAGTGACGAGCCGCGCGGTGACGCGATGACCGCCACGCGTCAAGGGTACGTGCAGATCTACACCGGTGACGGCAAGGGCAAGACGACGGCCGCCCTGGGGCTCATCGTGCGCGCCCTCGGCCAGGGCCTGCGGCCGGCCGTGCTGCAGTTCATGAAGTCCGATCCCGGCTGGGGCGAGATCGTGACCCTCAAGAAGCTCGGCGTGCCGGTCGAGCAGTGCGGGCTCGACCACTGGGTGTTCCAGGGCGAGGCCTCGGAAGAGGACCTCGCCGCGGCGGCCGCGGGCTTCGCCAGGGCGCGGGCGCTGGTGGGCAGCGGCGACTACGACCTCGTCGTCCTCGACGAGCTGATCACGGCTGTGTTCTTCGAACTGGTCCCCGTGGACGACGTGCTCGCCCTGATGGCCGCGAAGCCGTCCGCTGTGGAGCTCGTGATGACCGGCCGCCGCGCGCCGGAAGAGCTCGTGGCGGCGGCCGACCTCGTCACCGAGATGCGGCCGCTCAAGCACTACTACGACGTGGGCGTCGCGGCGCGCCCCGGCATCGAGTACTGACCGGCGCGGGCGGGGCGGTGACGCAGCGACGCCGCCCCGCCCGCGTGTCCGCCTGATGGTAGGATTGCCGGCGTGACGCACACCCTCATCTATCCGCACACCACCATGCACAACGCCGCCGGCCACCTCGAGATCGGCGGCTGCGACGTCGTCGACCTGGCGCACGAGCACGGCACGCCGCTGTTCATCTACGACGAACAGTCGCTGCGCGACCAGTGCCGCGCCTATCACGCGGCTTTCGGGGCGCGCACCGAGCTCTACGAGATCGTCTACGCGAGCAAGGCCTTCAGTTGCCGGGCGATGTGCGAGCTGGTGGCGCAGGAAGACCTCTCGCTGGACGTCGCCACCGGCGGCGAGCTGGCCGCCGCCCGTGCCGCCGCCTTTCCCCCCGAGCGCACCTACTTCCACGGCAACAACAAGTCGGTCGCCGAGATCGAGCTCGGGCTCGACGTCGGCATCGGGCACTTCGTCATCGACTCGTTCGAGGAGATCGATCGCCTCGAGGCCGCCGCCGCCGCGCGCGGGCGGCGCCAGCAGGTGCTCGTGCGCGTCACGCCGGGGGTGCTACCCGCCACGCACGACTTCGTGCAGACCGGCCAGCAGGACAGCAAGTTCGGCTTCGGGCTCGCGGACGGCCGCGCCGCGGAGGCGGTGCGCCGCCTCCATCACGCGGCCCACCTCGAGCTGGTCGGCGTACACGCCCACATCGGCTCGCAGATCTTCGAGCTGGACTCGTACCGGCGGGAGGTCGAGATCCTCTTCATCGCGCTCGCCGACTGGCGTCGCGACGTCGGCTTTGAGTGCCGCATCTTCAACATGGGCGGCGGCCTTGGTATCCGCTACACGGAGGCCGACAAGCCGAGCTCGATCGCCGAGCTCGCCGAGGTGAGCGTCTCGGCGGTGCGCGAGGGCGCCGCGCGGCACGGCATGACCGTGCCCAGGCTCTTCGTCGAGCCGGGGCGCAGCATCGCCGGCAAGGCGGCCGTGACGGCCTACACCGTCGGCACGGTCAAGGTCATCCCCGGGGTGCGCACCTACGTGGCCGTCGATGGCGGCATGAGCGACAACCTGCGGCCGATGCTCTACGACTCGCGCTACGAGGCCATGCTGGCCAGCAAGGCCGAAGCGCCGGCGACGGACGTGGTCACCATCGCCGGCAAGCACTGCGAGTCCGGCGACGTGCTGGTGCGGGACGTGCACATCGCCCCTCCGGAGCCCGGCGACATCCTCGTCACGCCGGGCACCGGCGCCTACGGTTACGCCATGGCCAACAACTACAACGCGCAGCCGCGCCCGGCCGTGGTCATGGTCGCCGAGGGCCGGGCGCGCGTCATCATCGTGCGAGAGACCTGGGACGACGTTCTGCGTCTGCAGCGCCCGCTGGGGCCGTGACGCGGTGAGCCTCCCCCGACTCCGGAGGGCATCACAGTGGACAAGGTAGGCATCGGGCTCCTGGGCTACGGCACCGTCGGCTCCGGGGTCGGCAAGCTCCTGGCGAAGAACGCCGAGGACGTCACCCTCGCGACCGGCAAGCGGGTGTATCTCAAGCGCGTGCTCGAGAAGGCCCCGGGATTCAGCGCGCCCGGCCTCGACGCGGCGCTGCTCACGACGCGTTTCGAGGACATCCTCGAGGACCCCGACATCGACATCGTCGTGGAGCTCATCGGCGGGGTGGGCGCGGCGCTCGACTTTCAGCTCCGCGCGCTGCGCGCCGGCAAGAACGTGGTGACCGCTAACAAGCAGCTGCTGGCGCAGCACGGCGCCGAGCTGTTCGCGGCCGCGGAGAGCACGAACGTGCACCTCCGCTTCGAGGCCAGCGCCGTCGGCGCCGTGCCCGTCATCAAGGTCCTGCGCGAGTCGCTGGTGGCCGCCGAGGTCAAGACGATCTTCGGCATCGTCAACGGCACCACCAACTACATGCTGAGCGCCATGGCCGAGACCGGGGCGGACTACGACGACGTGCTCAAAGAAGCGCAGCGCCTGGGCTACGCCGAGGCCGACCCCACCGAGGACGTCGGCGGCAAGGACGCCGCCGCCAAGATGGCGATCCTCGCCTCGATCGGCTTCCACAGCCGCACGGGTCTGGACGACGTGGACTACGAGGGCATCAGTGGCGTGACCTCGGCGGACATCGCCCACGGCGCGCGTCTCGGCCTCGTGGCCAAGCTGCTGGGCGTCGCCAAGCTCATCGACGGCCGCATGAACGTGCGCGTGTACCCGGCGTTCATCCCCCGCACGCACCCGCTGGCCGGGGTCACCGGGGCCTACAACGCCGTCTTCCTCGAGAGCGACGCCTTCGACAAGATCATGCTGTTCGGCCCCGGCGCCGGCAGCGTGCCCACCGCCTCGGCGGTCATCGGCGACATCATCTCGGTGGTCAACACCGTGAAGGGCAGCTTCGTGCAGAACTGCCTGTGCTACAAGGACGTGCCGTTCTTCGCCGGCGCCGACATGGTGTCCAGCTTCTACCTGCGCCTGCGGGTCAGCGATCAGCCCGGCGTGCTGGCCAGGATCGCGTCCCTCTTCGGCGAGCACGGTGTGAGCATCGCCTCGCTGGTGCAGGAGGGCGGCGGCGGCGACGCCGAGCTCGTGCTCCTGCTGCACCCCGTGCGCGAGGCCCAGTTCTTCGCGGCTCTCGACAAGATGAAGGCGCTGCCCGACGTGCAGGGCGAGCCCGCCTTCATCCGCGTCGAGGGCGCGACCTGAGTGTGAAGGAGGCAGTCATGGAAAAGGGCAAGAAGGGGCGCATCGGCATCCTCACCGGCGGCGGCGACGTGCCGGGCCTCAACCCGGCTATCAGGGGCGTCACTCTGCGCGCCCTGCACGAGGGTTTCGACGTCGTCGGCATCCGCCGCGGCTGGGCGGGCCTCGTCGAGCTGCGCCGCGATGCGGAGGCGGACAACGCGGAGTGCGTCGCGCCGCTCAGCGCGGAGCTCGTGGACCGGCACGCCTACACCGGCGGCACCTTTCTCCACTCGTCGCGCACGCGGCCCAGCGCCGTGCCGGCGAAGGACGTCCCCGAGCACCTCAAGGGCAAGTACACGGCCGAGAAGAACGATCTCACCGACGAGGTGCTCGCCAACCTCGCGTTCCTCGGCATCGACTACCTCGTGCCGGCCGGCGGCGACGACACGCTGAGCTACGGTGTGGAGCTGGGCCGCCGAGGCTTCCCCGTGGTGGCGCTGCCCAAGACCATGGACAACGATGTGCCCGGCACCGACTACTGCACGGGCTTCGGCACCTGCGTGAGCCGCACCGTGCAGCTCGCCCGCCAGGTCACGAGCTCCGCGGCGTCGCACGAGCGCATCGTGGTGCTCGAGGTCTTCGGGCGCTACGCGGGCTTCACGGCGCTGCTGCCGACGTTCGCCGGCGCCGCTCAGCGCTGCCTCATCCCCGAATTCGAGTTCGACATCGAGCGTCTCGCCGAGTTGCTCGTCGCCGACCGCAATGCCCACCCCGACCGCCTCTCCGTCTGCATCGTGAGCGAAGGCGCCATGCCGGCGGGCGGCCAGATGATCTTCGAGGGCGGCGAGAAGGACCAGTACGGCCACGCCAAGCTCGGCGGCATCGGCGCGCGCGTGAGCGCCGGGATCAAGGAGCTGGCGCCGCGTTTCAACGGCGGCCGCAAGATCGACATGATCAGCATGAACCTGGGCTACCTGGTGCGCAGCGGGGCGCCCGACGCGGTGGACTGCATCGTGCCGACCGCCTACGGCAATCTCGCCGTGGACCTCATCCTGCGTGGCGAGACCGGCCGCATGGTCGCCCTCACCGACGGCAAGTACGGCTCGGTGCCCATCGCTGAGGTCGTGGCCACCAAGAAGGTCGTCGATGTGGCGCGCTGCTACGACACCGAGCGATATCGCCCCAGGTACGACGGCCTGGCGGGATTGCCGATGATGGTGCTCGGCGGCGCCGGCTGATGCCGGCCGTGAGACCAGCCGGCGGAGGGCCGCTGACGTGATGCGCAAACGCGTCCTGCTCGTGCCCGACGGCATGGCCGACAAGCCGCAGGCGGCGCTCGGCGGCCGTACGCCGCTCGAGGCCTCCTACACGCCGTGCATGGACGGCCTGGCGCGTGGCGGCGTCGTGGGGCTGGTGCGCACCATCCCCGACGGCATGGCGGCCGGCAGCGACGTCGCCAACCTCGCCGTGCTCGGTTACGACCCGGCGGCCGTCTTCAGCGGGCGCAGCCCGCTCGAGGCCGCCAGTATCGGCGTCGCGCTAGGCCCCGCCGACGTCTCGTATCGCTGCAACCTGGTGACCGTCGTGGACGGCGTCATGAAGGACCATACGGCCGGCGGCATCGGCGCCGACGAGGCCCGCCGCTGCATGGCGGCCCTGCAGGCCGCGCTGGGCGGCGGGCCGTTCGAATTCCACAGCGGCGTGAGCTATCGTAACCTGCTCGTGTGGCGCGGCGGCGAGCTCGTGCCCTGCACGCCGCCGCACGACATCCTCGACCGCCCGGTGGCCGGGTATCCGCCGGGGGCGGCCGCCGGCCAGGCCGGCTCCGCGGCGGCCGTGGCGCTCGTCGATCTGCAGCGCCGCGCCGACGAGGTGCTCGCCGGCGTGCGTCCGGGCACGAGCGTCTGGTTCTGGGGCGAAGGCAGGGCGCCGCGTATGCCGCGCTTCAGCGCTCTGTACGGGCTCAGCGGCGCCGTCGTCGGGGCCGTGGACCTGGTGCGTGGCATCGGCCGGCTGGCCGGCTTCGACGTGATCGACGTGCCGGGCGCCACCGGCGACCTCGACACCGACTACGGCGCCAAGGCGCGCGCCGTCGTCACGGCCCTCGACGACCACGACTTCGTGTGGGTACACGTCGAGGCCCCCGACGAGGCTTCCCACATGGGCGACCTGGGCGCCAAGGTGCGCGCCATCGAGCGCATCGACGCCGAGGTGCTGGCCCCCATCCTCTCGGCGCCGACACGGCCCGCCGCCATGGTGCTGCCCGACCACCACACGTGGCTCTCCACGCGCACGCACGCCGACCCGCCCGTGCCGTTCGTCATCAGCGAGCCGCTCCCGGGTTCGGGCGGCGGCGGCGCCATGACCTTCGGCGAGACCGACGCCGCCGCCACCGGCCTGCTGGTGGCGAGCGGCGCCGCGCTCATGCGCCTCTTCCTTGAGGCCACGGGGTGAGAGCTCCGCGTCGCCCGCGGGCCTTGGGGGGCCGGTGGCGAGGAGCCGATCTCGCGTCAGCGAAGCACGAGAGCGAGTCATGACCACGTCGCCATCACGACCCGAACGCAACTCCGCGGGGCAGGATCGGTACGCCGGCGCCGCCGCGGAACCGGTGGTCACGACGACCGCCGAACGCTACGTGATGAGCGGCGGGCGCACCCCGCGCCTGGCGCTCAAGGAAGGCGAGCTCTTCCTGTACAGCGACGCGCTCGGCCAGGCGTCCGGCAGCGAGAACTCGGTGCTCGGCCTCTTTTTCCACGACACCCGCTACCTGAGTCGCTACGAGCTCACGATCGCCGGTCGCCAGCCGGTGCTTCTCTCCTCGACGGCCGAGCGCGGCTACACGGCCACGGTGGAGCTCACCAACCTCGAGGCGCGCACCCCGGACGGGCACACGCTGCCGCAGGCCAGCGTACACGTGCGGCGCACGCGCTTCCTCGCCGACCGCCTGCACGAGTTGCTGCGCGTGCGCAACTTCCACCACCACGAGGTCGAGCTCGTGCTCGACCTGTACTTCGACGCCGACTTCGCCGACCTCTTCGAGGTGCGCGGTCTGCGGCGCCGCAAGCGCGGGACGCGGCTGGCGCCGAAGGTCGAGGGCGACACGCTCACGCTCAGCTACCTCGGCCTGGACGACGTCTTGCGCGAGACCGTGATCACGTTCACCGACCCGCCCGAGTCGGTGAAGCAGGGCCGGGCGCGCTACCGCCTGCGTCTGGCGCCGGGGGAGCGCGCCGTTCTGCGCTACGAGGTGCGCGTGGTGGCGCCGGACGCCCCCGAGCCGCGCGAGGGCGACTTCAACGCCAAGCTCGGCGCCCTGCGCCGCGAGCACGAGCGCTGGGACTCCGGCGCCACCGACATCTTCACCGACAACGAACAGGTGAACCACGTGTTGCGCCGCGGCCAGGACGACCTGCGCATGCTTGCCGCCACCGTGAACGGCCAACGCATCGCGCTGTCCGGCCTCCCCTGGTTCGTGGCGCCCTTCGGGCGCGAGCTGCTGCTGGTCGGCCTCGAGACCCTGCTCCTCGACCTGCGCTGGTCGCAGGCGGCGGTGGACTTTCTGGGCGGCGCCCAGGGCGCCCACGACAGCGCCTTCAGGGAGGAGCAGCCCGGCAAGATCATGCACGAGCTGCGCCGCGGCGAGCTCGCCAACCTGCGCGCCATCCCGCACACGCCGTACTTCGGTTCGGTCGATGCGACGCCGCTGTGGCTGCTGCTGGTCGCCGAGCTGACGATGTGGACCGGCGACCTCGACGGCTTCGACATGCGCCGCGACGCCGTGGACGCCGCGCTCGCCTGGCTCGACGTGTACGGCGACTTCGACGGCGACGGGTTCGTGGAGTACGAGCGCCGCTCGCGGGCCGGCCTGCGCAACCAGGGCTGGCGCGACGCCGGCGACGCCGTGCTTCACGCCGACGGCTCGCAGGCCGTGGGCTCCATCGCCCTCGCGGAGACGCAGGGCTACGTGTACTACGCCAAGCGCCGCCTCGCCGCCCTCTTCGGGCAGCTCGGCGACGTGCAGCGCGCCGAGCGCCTTGCGCAGGAGGCCGTCGATCTCAAGCGGCGCTTCAACGAGCGCTTCTGGATGGAGGACGAGGGCTTCTTCGCCATGGCGCTCGACGGCGAGAAGAAGCAGGTGAAGGCCGTCTGTTCGACCATCGGGCATGCGCTGTGGTCGCGCATCGTCGCCGACGAGCACGTGGGCGCCGTGGTCAAGCGCCTCATGGCGCCCGACATGTTCACGGGCTGGGGGGTGCGCACCTTCAGCAAGGAGATGAAGGGCTACAACCCGGTGAGCTTCTACAACGGCAGCGTGTGGCCCTACGACACCGCGATCATCGCCAACGGCATGAAGAAGCAGGGCTACGTGCAGGAGTCCAACCGCCTGGCCTGGGGCCTCGTGGAGGCCGCCGTGGCGCACGAGTACTCGCGCCTGCCCGAGATGTTCTGCGGCTTCACGCGGCAGTCGATCAACAAGCCCGTGTCGTTCCCTATGGCCTGCTCGCCCGACGCCTGTTCGGCGGGCGCCCTGTTCCTCATCCTTCAGTCGATGGTGGGCATCTATGCGCAGGCCGAGGAGAACATCGTCTACGTCCACGACCCGGAGCTGCCCAAGTGGCTCGGCGAGGTGACGCTGTCCAATCTCAAGGTGGGTCGCACCACCATGCGGCTGCGCTTCCGCCGCGAAGGCAGCCAGACCAGCTTCTCCGTCCTCGACAAACAGGGTCCGGGGCGTATCGTGGTGGTGGAATGACCATGGCGCGGCTGACCATCGCCCACATCTCGGATCTGCACGCCGGCTCGCCGTACTTCGTGCCCACGCTCATGGACCGCGTGGTCGTCGAGCTCAACGAGCTGCAGCCCGACATCGTCCTCTGCACCGGCGACCTCACCGAGATGGGCTTTCGCCAGGACTACCTCGTGGCCCAGGAGTATCTCGAGCGCATCGAGTGCCCGCGGCTCGTCGTGATCCCCGGCAACCACGACGCCCGCAACGTCGGCTACGTACACTTCGAGGAGCTCATCGGCCCTCGCTGGCAGACGCTGCGCTTCGACGAGGTCACCATCGTGGCCGTCGACTCCACGGAGCCCGACCTCGATCACGGGCAGATCGGCCGGGCGCGCTACGACTGGCTCAAGGGCGAGTTCGCGGGGCCGGCCGCGCTGCGCATCTTCATGCTGCACCACCACCTTCTGCCGGTGCCCGGCACCGGGCGCGAGCGCAACATCGTCTACGACGCCGGCGACCTGCTCGAGGTGCTGCAGGAGTGCGACGTCGACCTCGTGCTGGGCGGGCACAAGCACGTGCCCTACGCCTGGCGCCTCGAGCGTCTGTTCGTGGTCAACGCCGGCACCTGCAGCTCGCAGCGCCTGCGCGGCCACACCAAGGCCTGCTACAACATCGTGCGCCTCGACGGCGACCGCGTAGAGGTGGTGCGCAAGTACCCCTTCCACGGCACGGAGACGCTTATCGACTTCGTGCCGTCCACGGCGTCGTTCGAGAAGTACATCTGTCCCGCTCCCGAGGGGGGTCGGCGATAGGGGGCGCCCTGCCGCGCGCCGTCGTGGTGATCGACGGCGAGCACTATCCGCCCGTGGTGGCCGCCGCCCTCGACGGGCTGCGGCGGCGCTACGACGTGGTCGCCGGCATCTTCGCCGGAGGCCGCGAGAAGCTGCGCGGCGGCTCCGCCGCCGCGCCGGGCCTCGCGGCCGGGCCCTCCGCGGCCCTGAGGGGCCTGGCCGGCGAGCTCGGCCTGCCGTGGCTCGCCGCGGTCGAGCCCGGCGGCGCCGATGTCGCCGCCGTGCTCGACGCGGCGCGGGCGGCGCTCCGCGAGGCGCGGGCGGAGGCCCTGGTCGACCTCTCGGACGAACCCGTGATCGGCTATCGCGAACGTTTCCTCCTGATGAGCGCCGCGCTGGTCGAGGGCGCGCGCTACGTGGCCGCCGACACGGAGGTACGGCCGCAGAGCTTCGCGCGCCTGGACGCCATGCCCGCCATCGGCGTGATCGGCACGGGCAAGCGCGTGGGCAAGACGGCGGTCAGCGGCTGGCTGGCACGGCGGCTCGACGACCGGCTCGCGGCACGCGGCGGCGTCGTCGTGGTCGCCATGGGCCGCGGCGGGCCGCCGCGGCCCGAGCTCGTGCGGGGCGCCGAAGGCCTGGGCGCGGCCGAGCTTCTGGCGGCTTCGCGCGGCGGCCGCCACGCCGCCAGCGACTGCTACGAGGACGCCGTTTTGGCGGGCGTGACCACCATCGGCTGCCGCCGCTGCGGCGGCGGCCTGGGCGGCGCGCCCTACGACGACAACGTGCGCGAGGCGCTGCCGCTCGTGGAAGCCAGTGGCGCGGCGCTGGCCGTCTTCGAGGGCAGCGGCGCCGTGGTACCGCCGGTCAGGTGCGACGCCACGATCTGCGTGGCCGGCGCCGGCCAGCCGCTCGAGTACGTGGCCGGTTATCTCGGTACGTACCGGCTGCTCCTCAGCGACGCGCTCGTGCTGACGCAGTGCGAGCCGCCGTTCGCCGAGGCCGGCGACGTGGCGGCGCTGGCCGCGGCCGCGGTGGCCGTCAAGCCCGATCTGCGGATCGTGCAGACCGTGTTCCGGCCGCGGCCGGCGCAGCCCATCCGCGGCCGCAGGGTGGCCTTCTTCACGACGGCGCCCGAGGGCGCCGTGCCGCGCCTCGCGCAGGCGCTGGCCGACGACCACGGCGCCGACGTCGTGCTCATCTCGACCAGCCTCGCCGACCGCGGCAGGCTGGCGGCGGACGTGGCGCGCGCCGCCAGGGAGGCCGACGTCTTTCTCACCGAGATCAAGGCGGCGGCGGTGGACGTGGTCGCCGAGGCCGCCGCCGCGGCCGGTCGCGAGCTGGTGTTCTGCGACAACGAGCCGCTCGCCCGCGAGGGCGATCTGGGCGGCGTCGTGGACGAGCTCGAGCAGCTGGCCGGCGCACGCTTCGCGGCGCGCATCGGCGGCCGGCCGGCCGGTGACTGCAGGCGCCCGGATGGGGAGGCCTGACGGTGACCGAAGACCGTGACGTGCGGCTGATCGACGAGGGCGACCAGGCGCCGTTCAGTAAGGGCCTCATGGCGCAGACGCTCATGGCCACCGGCCTGGCGCCCGAGCGGGCCTACGGCGTGGCGGCCGCCGTGGAGCGGCGCCTGCGGCGCCGCGGGCCGGCGGCCCTCACCGTCGCCGACCTGCACAGGATCGCCCGCGAGCAGCTCGGCGACCTGGAGGGCGACATCCTCGTCCGGCGCTTTCGCCAGTGGCAGACCCTGCGCCGCCTCGAGACGCCGCTGATCGTCCTCATCGGAGGCGCCACCGGCGTCGGCAAGAGCACGCTCGCCACCGAGCTCGCTCACCGCCTCGGCGTCACGCGCGTGATCGGCACCGACATGGTGCGTCAGACGATGCGCGCCTTCTTCGCGGCGGAGCTCATGCCGGCTATCCACACGTCCTCGTTCGACGCCGCGTCCGCGGTGCGCGTGCCCGTGCCGCGCGAGACAGACCTCAACAAGGTCGGGTTCATGGAACAGACGAAGGCCGTCTCGGTGGGCGTCGAGGCGATCGTCGCCCGAGGCATCGACGAAGCGCAGCGCATGGTGATCGAGGGCGTGCACATCGTGCCCGGCTTCCTCGAGCGCTCACGCTGGCGCGAGGCGCTGGTGCTCGAGTTCGTGCTCGCCGTGCAGGACAAAGCCCGTCATCGCGCCAACTTCTCGGTGCGCGAGTGGGAGACCGGCGGCATCCGTCCGCTGCGCCGCTATCTCGACCATTTCGCCCAGATCCGCCGCATCCAGAAGTACATCGTCGGCCGCGCCGCGGCTTTGGGCGTCCCGGTGGTGGATCGTCCCAGCCTCGACGAGAACCTCAGCGAGGTCCTGGGCGCCATCCTGCAGCGCGTCGAGGAACAGAGCGCGGCCGCGGGAGATGAGCCGCCGCAGGTGGGCTGACGTGAGGCGCGCCGCAACGCCGGTGGGCACAGAGCCCGTCTTCACCTGCCGCGAGGGAAACGTACCCGTGACGACATGCCCGCCCTGCCGCCCGGCCCTGCCGGCGCGGGCGGCCCCTGGGCGCCCGGCCGGCGGCGACGCTCCCGCCGGGCAGCCCTCCGCGGCGGCGACGCTCCCCGCGGGCAGCCCTCCGCAGCGGCGGCGCTGACCCTGTGGAGAAGGCCGCCTCCTCGACCTTCTCATCGTGCCCGGCCGCCCGCAGGCGCGGCTGCCGGGGGAAGAGAGGGAAGGCCGCTTCCTGAGGGGAACACAGCCTTCCCGCCCTGCACCTTCAGCGGCCGCGGGCCGCTGGCCCGCGCGCCTCGTCGCGCGCTTCCGGCGGCGCGGCTCCGGCGGCCGCGGCCTGGTCTTCCCTGAGGCGCAGCCGCGGAAGGCCGTGGTCGCCGCCCCCGGCATAGTCCCTGTGCGAGCGTATTCCGTTGGCGGTACTTCCAACGGTATCGTTGGAAGTACCGCCAACGGATCCGGCCGTTTTCGATGATGCCCCCGCCGGCGGGCCACGCGCGCTGAGCGCGAACCTCGACGCCGACGTCGCCGTCTCGTCGCGCCTCAGGAGGCGGCGGCTCTGCCGCTCTCACGCTCTCATCTCCACCAGCCACGGGTCGCGTTGTGCCCGCGGGGAAGACTCATCGCACACAGACCGGCTTCACAGTCGCGCACGACGCAGCCGCTCTGCCGTGTGTCCGCCGAACCGGCCTCTCCTGCCGCAGCGCGCCGCGGCGGCCCAGCGGCGGGGCGTCTCACAGCGATCCAGCGGCACGCGGCGGTGCGCATGACGGGGTGAGCACAGGGCTTGTCGCCCGGCCGTCGTCGAGGGGAGTGGGAATCTCTTGCGCGGTGTGACATACTCTGCAGCGGAGTCCGCACGGACCCAGCCTTCCATCACACCATCCACCTCTACTCGTTCGACATCTCCCCAGCCAGACGGCCGCAGGCCGCGCGGGGCGATGTCAGAGGTCCCGGGAGCCCATGATCACTGACGGACACACAGACCAGATGACCGTACCCACCGAGCCGGCTGTGCCGGCGATGGAGTCCACGCCGAAGACGTCGGCGCCTGCCGCCGCCAAGCCCGCCGCCAAGCCCGCCGCCAAGCCCGCTCGTCCCCCCAGGGCGGTGAAGGCGGCGAAGACCGACGCAGCGGCGAAGGCCATCGCGGCCGGCGCACCGGCCGCGGAGACGGCTGCGCCGCCCGCCCCGCCCGCCGAGACGGCCGCTCCGTCCGCTCCGTCCGCCGCCCATTCCGGCGACGGGCAGGCCGCCGTTCCCGCCGCCCCGCCGGCCGGTCAGCCGGGGGCCGACGCCCCCGCGGCCGACGCCCCCGCAGCCGACGCCCCCGCAGCCGACGCCCCCGCGGCCGACGCCCCTGCGGCCGACGCCCCTGCGGCCGACGCCCCTGCGGCCGCACCCTCCGACTCTTCCGGCGGCGACGGTGAGCGGCCCTTCGGCCAGCAGCCCGGTCGCTCGGGCCAGCAGGGCCAACAGGGCCAGCAAGGCCAGCAGGGCCAGCAGGGCCAGCAGGGCCAGCAGGGCCAACCGGGCCAGCAGCGTCAGCAGCAGGGCGGCGGCAAAGGCAAGAGTCGCCGCGGCCGCGACCGCGAGCGCGACAAGCCGCGCGAGCGCCAGGAGCCGCGCGACGACCGCCCGTCCATCCCCTGCACGGGTATCCTCGACGTGCTGCCCGACGGTTTCGGCTTTCTGCGCACCAACGGCTTCACCCAGGGCGACCGCGACGTGTACGTGTCGCTCAGCCAGATCCGCCGCTTCGGCCTGCGCCGCGGCGACGAGATCCTCGGCCAGGTCCGCGAGCCCAAAGACAACGAGAAGTACAACGCGCTGCTCAAGATCGACGCCGTCAACGGCATGGACCCGGATGTCGCGCCCAAGCGCCCCGTGTTCGAGCAGCTCACGCCGCTCTTCCCCGAGGAGCGCCTGCGCCTCGAGACCGAGGAGCACGACACCGCGGCGCGCATCATGGACCTGATGTGCCCCATCGGCAAGGGCCAGCGCGGTCTGATCGTGTCGCCGCCGAAGGCGGGCAAGACCACGATCCTCAAGAAGCTGGCCAACTCCATCGCCGCCAACAACCCGGAGATCGACCTCTTCGTGCTGCTCGTCGATGAGCGCCCGGAGGAAGTCACCGATATGCAACGCTCGGTGGTCGGCACCGTGGTTTCCAGCACCTTCGACCAGCCCAGCGAGAACCACGTGCAGGTCACCGAGCTGGTGCTCGACCGTGTCAAGCGCCTCGTCGAGATGGGCCGCGACGTCGTCGTCCTGCTCGACTCGATCACCCGTATGGCGCGCGCCTTCAACCTCAACACGCCGGCCAGCGGCCGCATCCTCTCGGGCGGCGTCGACAGCACGGCGCTGTACCCGCCGAAGAAGTTCTTCGGCGCGGCGCGCAACATCGAGGAAGGCGGGTCGCTCACGATCCTCGCCACGGCCCTGGTCGACACCGGCTCGCGCATGGACGAAGTGATCTTCGAGGAGTTCAAGGGCACCGGCAACTGGGAGATCCGGCTCGATCGCAAGCTCGCCGACAAGCGCATCTTCCCGGCCATCGACATCGATGCAACGGGGACGCGCAAGGAAGAGCTGCTCATGGAGCCCGCCGAGGCGGCCGCCGTGTGGAAGCTTCGCGGCGTGCTCCACAGCCTCGACCCCGCGGCCGCCATCGAGCTGCTCATCAAGAAGGTGCGCGAGACCACGAGCAACGCCGAGTTCCTCGGCGCGCTGCAGAAGAACTCGCGCTGAGGGCCGGGGCGGCGCGCCTCGCCGGCCCGCGTTTGAAGCAGCGAACGGTTTTCGCCGAGGCGGCGTTCCGTGCTATCATGCCGGTTCGGTCCGTGTGGGCCGTCCGCGAGACATCCGGGTTTGCTCCCAGAAGGGATCCGTCGCCATGAAGAAAGACATCCACCCGAAGTACGAAGAAGCCACCGTGCACTGCTCCTGCGGCAACACGTTCACGACGCGCAGCACCAAGCCGGAGCTGCGCATCGAGCTGTGCTCGCAGTGCCACCCGTTCTACACCGGCAAGCAGAAGCTGGTCGACTCCGGCGGGCGCGTCGAGCGCTTCAACCGCCGCTTCGACAAGAAGGCCGAGCCCGTGAAAGCCGAGCCTTCGAAGGCCGCGGCCGTGAAAGCCGTGCCTGCAAAGGCCAAGGCCGTGAAGGCCGCGCTCGCCGCGGCCGCGCCTACCGAGGCTGAAGCCCTCAAGGCCTGACGGTAGCCCCGCGGTGAGCGCCGAGCTCCGCGTCACGCTCCTCCAGCACACGCCCGACCCCGACCGCGCCGTCGCGATCGCGGGTCGGCTGTGCTATGCGCCCGTCTCGGCCGCCGACCTCAAGCAGGCGATGGGCGCCGAGGACGTCGCCAGGCTCGTGCGCATCCTCGTGGGCTCAGGTCACCACTCCGCCCTCGAGCACGCTTCCTTCAGCTTCGCCGTCGATGGCGTCTCACGCGCCCTCACGCACCAGCTTGTGCGGCATCGCGTGGCCAGCTACAACCAGCAGTCGCAGCGGTACGTGAGCTTCGGGGCGGGCGACAGTTTCATCGTCCCGCCCTCCGTGTCCGCCAACGCCGAGGCCCAGACGGTGTTTCTCGAGGCCATGGAGCACGCCCGCGTGGCCTACGACAGGCTCGTCGAACTGGGCCTCGCCGAGGGCCGTACCCGCGAGAGCGTGCAGGAAGACGCGCGCTTCGTGCTCCCCAACGCCGCCGAAACGAAGATCGTCGTCACCATGAACGCCCGCGAGCTGCGCCACTTCTTCGCGGTACGCTGCTGCAATCGCGCGCAGTGGGAGATCAGGGCGCTGGCCTGGGAGATGCGCGGCATGGTCAAAGAGCTGGCTCCCAACCTCTTCGAGGGCAGCGGCCCCGGCTGCCTGTACGGCACGTGCCCGGAGGGCAAGATGACCTGCGGCAAGCCGTACAAGCCCGAAGACGTCGACGGCCCGACCGCGGCGCGCGCGTGAGCGCCCGCCGCGCGGCGACGCCCCCGCCGGCGCCATGATGGCGCGCCTCACCCGCAACGCGCTCGCGCTGGTGACTCTGGCCGCCCTGTGGGCGCGTCGCGCCCAGGTCGGCGGCCAGGCCGTCATCGAGGGCGTCATGATGCGCGGCGTAAGCCACTGGTCGCTGGCCGTGCGCCGCCCCGACGGCGCCATCGGCATCCACGAGTTCCCCCTGGTGAGCTGGATGGCGCGCTATCCGATCCTCAAGACGCCGGTCGTGCGCGGCGTCGTCGCGCTCGTCGAGTCGCTGGTCATCGGGGTGCGCGCCCTCACGATGTCGGCCAACGAGTCCATCGGCGAGGAGGAGCAGCAGCTCAGCCGCAAGGAGCTCGGCGTCACGCTCGTCATCGCCTTCGCCTTCGCCATCGGCCTCTTCTTCGTGGCGCCGCTGTTCCTCACCGGGCTCTTCAGTCGCTGGATCGGTGACGGTTACCTGTTCTGGGCGATCGAGGGCTGCGTGCGCGTGGGCATCTTCCTCGTCTATCTCGCGATCATCACCCGGATCCCGGACCTGCGCCGCGTCTTCGAGTACCACGGCGCCGAGCACATGAGCATCCACGCCCTCGAGCACGGCGACGAGCTCACCGTCGAGAACGTCGAGCACTACGGCACGCTGCACCTGCGCTGCGGCACGTCGTTTCTGCTCATCGTGATGGTGGTGGCGATCTTCGTGTTCGCCTTCGTCGGGCGGCCGGTGTGGTACCTGCTCATCCTCAGTCGCGTCATCCTGATCCCCCTCATCGCCGGCGTCAGCTACGAGATCATCAAGTTCGCCGGCCGCCACGAGAGCAACGTCGTCGTGCGGGCCATCATGTCGCCCGGCCTGGCGCTGCAGTGGATGACCACCAAGCAGCCCGACAGCGCCCAGGTCGAGGTGGCCATCGCCGCGCTCGAGAAGATCATCGAGCTCGAGCCCCAGGACCGCCCGCCGGTGAAAGGCGTGGAGGTCATGGCGTAAGCTCCGCGCATGGCCGCCATCGACAACCTCATCGACGAGATCGAGCGCTCCTACGAGGAGCTCAACGCGCAGCTCGCCGACCCCGAGGTGCTCGGCGACCGCGGGCGCTACGCGGGCATCGCCCGCAAGCACGCCGAGCTGCAGCAGGTCTACGAGCTGGCGCGCCGCTTCCGCGCCGCCGAGCAGACGGTGGCCGACGCCGAAGGCCTCCTCGGCGACGACTCCTCAGACGCCGAGATGCGCGACTTCGCGCAGGAAGAGCTCGGCGAGGGCCGCCGCCGGCTCGAGGAGCTCAGCGAAGAGATCCGCGTGCGCATGCTCACGCGCGACCCCAACGACGCCAAGGACGTGATCATCGAGATCCGCGCCGGCACCGGTGGCGACGAGGCGTCGCTGTTCGCCGGCGAGCTGGCGCGCATGTACACGCGCTACGCGCAGGCGAAGGGCTTCGAGGTCGACATCCTGAACGCCAACGAGAACGACAATGGCGGCTACAAGGAGGTCACGCTCGAGGTCAAAGGCCAGGGCGCCTTCTCGGCGCTCAAGTACGAGAGCGGGGTGCACCGCGTGCAGCGTGTCCCCGCCACCGAGGCCGCGGGGCGCATCCACACCTCCACCGCCACGGTCGCCGTGCTGCCCGAGGCCGAGGACATCGAGATCGAGATCCGCGCCGGCGACCTGCGCATCGACATCTTCCGCGCCCGAGGTCCCGGCGGCCAGAGCGTCAATACCACCGATTCCGCGGTCCGGCTCACGCACGTGCCGACCGGCGTCACCGTGAGCTGCCAGGACGAGAAGAGCCAGCTGCAGAACAAGGAGCGCGCCCTGCGCATCCTGCGGGCGCGCCTCTTCGAGCTCGAGCAGGCGAAGCAGGACGAGGAGCGCGGCGCGGCGCGCCGCACGATGGTCGGCAGCGGCGACCGCGCCCAGAAGATCCGCACCTACAACTTCCCGCAGAACCGCGTCAGCGACCACCGCATCGGGCTCACCAGCCACCGCATCGCCGAGGTGATGGAGGGCGAGCTCGACGAGTTCACCGAGGCCTTGGCCGCCGAGGACCGGCGCAAGCAGCTGGCGGCCGCCGGCGGGGAGTGAACGTGGCGAGCGTGGGCGGCACGCCCGCCGCCGCCGCGGCAGTCCGCGATCGTCAACCTTGCACAGCGCGCTCATCTGGGCGATACTCATGCAGACTAGTCGCAGACTAGTCTCGACCCACGGGAGGTGACCGGTGGCTACCGTTGGCGCCTACGAAGCGAAGACCAAGCTCCCCGAGCTGCTGAAGCGCGTCGAGCGCGGCGAACACATCACCATCGCCCGGCACGGGACTCCCGTGGCCGTGCTCATCCCCATCGGCGAGTACCCTCGCCGCGATCCCAAGGCGGCGGTCGAGGCGCTCAAGGAGTTCGCCAAAGGCCGGCGCCTGGGCGACCTCGACATTCGCCAGATGATCGACGAAGGCCGGCGGTACTGAGCATGTTCGTGCTTGACTGCTCGGTGACCATGGCCTGGGCCTTCGACGACGAGGATGCGCCGCGCGCGGCAGCCATGCGGGACCGCCTCGGCGAAGACCTGGCCGTCGTCCCCGCCATCTGGGCGCTCGAAGTGGGCAATGCGCTGCTCGTGGCGGAGCGGCGCAAACGCCTCAGCCGGGCCGAGTCCGCGCGCTTCGTCGAGATCCTGCGCGCCCTGCCCATCGATGTCGGCGCGGCGCCTGCCCTGGGTACGCTGGGCAGCCTGCTGTCGCTGGCGCGTCAGACCGGCGTGTCTGTGTACGACGCCTGTTACCTCGACCTGGCTGCCGCTCACGGGCTCCCGCTGGCGACGCTGGACAAGGCCCTGGGGCGAGCCGCGCGGCAGATCGGTGTCGCGCTCCTGGAGTAGGCGACGTGCGCATCGTCCGGGTGCAGGGATGACGCGGCCGGCGAGCGTGGGCGAGGCGCTCCGCTCAGCCACGGAGTGGCTGCGCGCCGGCGGGTCGCGCTCGCCGCGTCTTGACGCCGAGCTGCTGCTGGCCACCGCCTTGGGCGTCGACCGCGCCGAGCTCTTCCGCACGCCGGAGCGCGTGCTCACGCGCGGCGAGGAGCGGCGCTTCGACGGCTACCTCGTGAGGCGCCAGGCACGCGAGCCCGTCGCCTACATCCGCGGGCGCCGCGCCTTTCGCGCCATCGAGCTCGAGGTCACGCCCGCGGTGCTGATCCCGCGGCCCGAGACCGAGACGCTGGTGGACGTAGCGCTCGAGGCACTGGCCGCGGCGCCCGCAGGGAGCGACGCGGCCGGGGGCGCTCCCTGCGAAGGGCCGGGCGCGGAGGCCGGGCCGGGCGGGAAGGCCGGGCCGGGCGGCGCAGCGGCCCCCGGCCTGTACGAGCCGCTGGCGCTCGATGTGGGTACCGGCTCCGGCTGCATCGCGCTCGCCCTGGCCGCCGAGAACCCCTTCGTGCGTCTGCTGGCCACCGACCTGAGTGAGGCCGCCGTTGAATTGGCGCGCCGCAACGCGGCGCGCCTCGGCCTCGGCGGCCGCGTCGCCATCCGCTGCGGCGATCTGCTCGACGATCTGCCTCCGCGCGTGCGCTTCGACCTCATCGTCTGCAACCCGCCGTACATCCCCGCCGCCGAGTACCGGACGCTCGAGGCGAACGTGCGCGACTACGAGCCGCGCCTGGCTCTTCACGGCGGCGAGGACGGGCTCGACGTCTACCGCCGGCTGATCCCGGCCGCCGCCGCGCGCCTACGGCCCGGCGGCGTGCTGGCCGTCGAGGTCGGGGCGGGGCAGGCAGCCGCCGTGCGGGCGCTGTTCGCGGCGGCCGGCGCGTTCAGGCCGGCGCGGGAACGCGCCGATCTGGCCGGCATCCCGCGCGTCGTCTTCGCCCACCTCTCGCGGCGCGACCCCGGGGGCTGACGGTGCGCAGCGAGAAAGCGCGCGCCATCGTCCTCGATTCGCGGCCTCTGGGTGAGGCCGACCGCATGCTGCGCCTCTACACCCGCGAGCTGGGGCGCGTCGATGCGGTGGTCAAGGGCGTGCGCAAGACCACGTCCCGGTGGGGCGGCCGCCTGGAGCCGTACAACGTCTGCGACCTCATGCTCTACCAGGGGCGCACGCTCTATACGGTGACGCAGGCCCAGCTCGTGGACGTGTTCCTCAGGCTGCGCGACGATCGCGAGGCCCTCACGGCGGCGGCGGTGGTCTGCGAGGCCGTCGCCGGCCTGACCCCGGAGCACGAGCCCGAGGAGCGCGTGTTCGCGCTGCTGCGCAACACGCTCAGGGAGCTGGACGCGGGCCTGAAGGGGCCGGCTCTGGAGGCGCCACTGGTGCTGGGCGCGCTGCTCAAGCTCCTGTACGAGGCCGGCTACATGCCGGTGCTCGACCACTGCACGGCCTGCGGCGGCGGCGAGCGCGCCCTGGGGTTCTCGGCGGCGCGTGGCGGCCTGGTCTGCGAGGAGTGTCTGGAGGGCGCCGTGCCCATCACGCCCGCGGCCATCGAGGCGCTGCGCGAGGCGCTGGGACGGCCGCTCGCAGAGCTCCGCGCAGCGGCGCCCACGGCGGCCGTCGCCGAGGCTCTGCGCGACGTGCACGACCTGTACGGCTACCACACGGGGTCGCGCTTGCGCGCGCTGCGCTTCGCGCGCGCCGTACGTTGAGCGAGGGCCGCCGCCGACCCCCAGGACAGATTGGCGCGGCGCTCGCGTCGCCGTCGCACCCGTGGCCGGGTGCTCGCGTCGCCGTCGCGCCGCCCCACACGGACGGCACTCGCGCGCCCTCCGCCCACGCACACTGTACTCGTGCCTGACAACGGCGGCGATGGAACACTCGTCCATGCCGGCTCCCGCGCATCCGGGCCGCCGTTGGCCCGTCGGCGGCGGCCCTGCTAGAATCGGCGATTCCGACCGAAAGGACATGTGACCGACCACGCCCCTGGTGAAGCCGTCTCGCGCGAGCTTCCCACGTTCCAGCAGATCATCGCCCGCCTGCAGGCCTACTGGGAACAGGCGGGCTGCGTCGTCGTGCAGCCGTATCACACCGAGGTCGGGGCCGGCACCTTCAACCCCGCCACCTTTCTGCGCTGCCTCGACGCGCGCCCGTGGCGCGCGGCCTACGTCGAGCCGTCCATGCGCCCCACCGACGGGCGCTACGGCGAGAACCCATATCGCCTCGGTCACTACTACCAGTACCAGGTGGTGATCAAGCCGTCGCCGCCCGACATCCAGGACCTGTACCTGCAGTCGCTCGTGGCTCTGGGCATCGACCTGGCCGAGCACGACGTGCGCTTCGTGGAGGACAACTGGGAGGGCCCCACCCTGGGCGCCTGGGGGCAGGGCTGGGAGGTCTGGATCGACGGCATGGAGGCCACCCAGTTCACGTACTTCCAGCAGCTCGGCGGCTTCGACCTCGACCCCATCACCGTCGAGCTCACCTACGGTCTGGAGCGCCTGGCCATGTACCTGCAGGGCGTGGACAGTGTGTACGACCTGGTGTGGTCGCGGTGGGACGAAGACGGCGAGACGGTGACCGTCACCTACGGCGACGTCTACCAGGAGAACGAGCGCCAGCTCAGCCGCTACAACTTCGAGGTCGCCGACACCGACATGCTGTACCGCCACTTCCGCGAGCACGAGAGCGAGGCCGGGCGCTGCCTCGAGGCGCGCCTGCCGCTGCCCGCCTACGACCAGGTGCTCAAGTGCAGCCACGCCTTCAACATGCTCGACGCCCGAGGCGCGATCAGCGTCACCGACCGCACCATGCACATCGGCCGCGTGCGCGACCTCGCGCGCAAGGTCGCCGGCCTGTATCTCGAGGTGGTCGGCGACGGCCGCGAGGGCGCCGGCGGCGGAGCCGCTGCGGCGGCGGAGGGCGGCGCATGAGCACCCTGCTCATCGAGATCGGCTGCGAAGAGCTGCCGTACAGGGTCTGCGAGTCGGTGCTCCGCCAGCTTGAGGACACCGCCGAGGCGCCGCGGCTCGTACACAAGCTGCTCGAGGCCGAGCGCCTCCTCGAGAGCGGCGCCCCCGCCCCCAGGGTGTTGGTCTCCCCGCGGCGCATCGCCGTGCTGGCCGAGGGCGTGCCCGAGCGCCAGACCGCCAGGACCGACGACTACCGCGGCCCCAAGGCTGAGATCGCCTACGACGCCGCGGGCGGCCTCACCAAGGCCGGGCTGGGGTTCGCGCGCTCGCGCGGCGCCCAGCCCGAGGACGTGCGCCGCGAGATCGTCGATGGCACGGAATTCGCCGTCGTCCGCGTCGAGGCCGAGCGCCGCGACGCGGCCTCCGTGTTGCCGGGTCTCATCCCGGCTCTCGTCACGGGCCTGCAGATCCCCCGCGGGATGCGCTGGGGCGGCCGTCCCGCCGGCGAGGCCGAGTACCTGCGCTTCTCACGTCCCATCCGCTGGCTGGTCTGCAAGCTTGGCAGCCAGACTGTCGCGGCGACGTTCTACGGCCTGACCTGCGGCGACGTGACGCAAGGTCACAGGGTGCTGGGGGCGCCGATCATCATCGACCGGGCCGAGCACTACGAAAAGCATCTCGCGGAGCAGAAAGTGATCGTCTCGCAGCAGGAGCGGCGGCGCCTCATCGTCGATGGTCTCGACGCGCGCGCCGCCGAGCTCGGCGGCGCGTGGTCCGACCCGGGCGACGTGCTGGCCGAGGCGGTGTACCTCGCCGAGTGGCCGAGCGTCGCCCGCGGCGCGTTCGCCGCCGGCCACCTGCGGCTGCCCGCGCCCGTGCTCATCACCGCCATGCAGAGCCACCAGCGCTACTTCCCGCTGCGCGACGCGGGCGGCCGCCTGCTGCCGGCCTTCCTCTACGTGAGCAACGCCGACCCCCAGGCGGCCGCTCTCATCACGCGCGGCAACGAGCGCGTGCTCGAAGGCCGGCTGGACGACGCCGAGTTCGCCTACGACCGCGACGTCGCCGAGGGCCTCGACACCATGGCCGACCGTCTCGGCGATGTGGTGTTCCACGAAAAGCTCGGCTCCCTGGCCGACAAGGCGTACCGCCTGCAGGGGCTGGTAGCCGGTCTGGCCGCCGGGCCCGGCGCCGCCGGCGCCCGCGGCGGCGGCAACGGCTCGTCGGCGCCGCTCGCCGAGACGCTGCGCATGGCCGCGCGGCTGGCCAAGGCCGACCTTGTGAGCCAGGTGGTCATCGAGTTCCCCACGCTGCAGGGCGTCATGGGCGGCATCTACGCGGGATCGGGCGGCATGGGCGACGCCATCGCCGTGGCCGTGGGCGAGCACTATCGCCCGCTGTCGGCCACGGCGCCGCTGCCGGGCACGCTGGCCGGCGGGCTGCTGGCCATCGCCGACAAGGCCGACAACATCGTCGGCGCCTGGGTGGCCGGCCAGAAGCCGTCCGGCTCGCGCGACCCGTACGGCCTACGGCGTGCGGCCATGGGCATCGTGCGCATCGCGCTTGAGTACAGCCTGCGCTTCTCCATCGCCGGCCTGCTGGCCTCGGCCGTCGACCAGTTCGAGATCCAGGGCGCCGAGGACCTCGGCGACGAGCGGCGCGCCGTCATCGTCGCCGAGACGGCGGCGTTCGTGCGCGAGCGCCTGCAGGTGCTGCTGCTCGACGAAGGCCTGCCGTTCTCGAGCGTCGAGGCGGCGCTGGCCGCGCCGGCCGGCGACGCGCCCGCCCTGGCGGCGCGGGCGCGCGTCTTCGCCGCCCTCGCCGGCCGCGCCTTTTTCGAGGACGCCGTGATCGCCTACAACCGCTGCGCGGCGCTGGCCGCCAAAGACGCGGCGGCCGGGTCCCGCCCCGTCGACCCGGCCCTGCTCGAGGACGACGCCGAACGCGCGCTGGCCGCGGCCTGCGAGGCCGCGCGCGGGCCGCTGCTCGAGGCGCTCGCTCACCTCGAGCTCGAGAGCGCCATCAAAGAAGCGGCCGGCCTGCGGCCGGCCGTCGACCGCTACTTCGACGCCGTGATGGTCATGGCCGACGACGCCGCCGTGCGCGGCAACCGGCTGGCGCAGCTGGCCGCCGTCGCGGCGCTGATCGGCCGCATCGGCGAGCTCAGCCGCCTGCCGCTGACGCAGGCGTGAAGAAGGTACCTATCCCGAGGAGCGATTGATGTCGAGCAAGTGGGTCTACCAGTTCAACGAGGGCGACAAGAGCATGAAGAACCTGCTCGGCGGCAAAGGGGCCAACCTCGCCGAGATGACGAGCATCGGTCTGCCGGTGCCGCCCGGCTTCACGATCACCACCGAGGTCTGCAACCACTACTCGGCCAACACCAGCTATCCGGACGGCGTCGATGATCAGGTGGCGGTCGCGCTCGCCGCCCTCGAGGCCGACACGGGCAAGACGTTCGGCGACGCCGCCGATCCTCTGCTGATCAGCGTGCGCTCCGGCGCCCGCGCCTCCATGCCCGGCATGATGGACACCATCCTCAACCTGGGCCTCAACGATACGACCGTGCAAGGCGTCATCGCCACCACCGGCAACCCGCGCTTCGCCTACGACTGCTACCGCCGTTTCGTCAGCATGTACGGCGACGTGGTGCTCGGCTGCCAGCCCGAGGACAAGGACGAGCGCGACCCCTTCGAGGAGATCCTCGAGGCGGCCAAAGAGGCCAAAGGCATCCAGTACGACACCGACCTCGACGAGGGCGACCTCAAGGACCTCGTGGTCAAGTTCAAGGCCGCCGTCAAGGCGCGCACCGGCAACGACTTCCCCGACGACCCGCGGCAGCAGCTCTGGGGCGCCATCACCGCCGTGTTCGGCAGCTGGAACAACGACCGCGCCGTGGCCTACCGCCGCCTCTACGACATCCCCGACACGTGGGGCACCGCCGTCAACGTGCAGACCATGGTGTACGGCAACACCGGCGAGGAGTCCGGCACCGGCGTGGGCTTCACCCGCGACCCCGCCACCGGCGAGGACGTCTTCTACGGCGAGTTCCTCGTCAACGCTCAGGGCGAGGATGTGGTCGCCGGGGTGCGCACGCCGCGCCCGGTGAGCGAGCTCGCCGAGGTCTTCCCGCCCGCCTTCGAGCAGCTTCTCGAGGTGCGCCAGACCCTGGAGCGCGAGCTCCGCGACATGCAGGACTTCGAGTTCACCGTCGAAAAGGGCCGCCTCTTCATGCTGCAGACGCGCAACGGCAAGCGCACCGGCCTGGCCGCCATCCGCATCGCCGTCGACATGTGCGAGGCGGGCATGATCACGCCGCAGGAGGCGCTCATGCGCGTCGAGCCGGAGCAGCTCAACCAGCTGCTGCGGCCCATCTTCTCGCCCGAGAGCCGGCGCGAGGCCGTCGCGGAGGGCCGGGTCCTGGCCAAGGGCCTGGCCGCCGGCCCTGGCGCCGCCGCCGGCCAGGTGGCCTTCAACGCCGGCGACGCCGACGCCATGAAGACCGCCGGCAAGCAGGTGCTGCTGGTGCGCGTCGAGACGAGCCCCGACGACATCCGCGGCATGACCGTGAGCGAGGGCATCCTCACGGCGCGCGGCGGCATGACCAGCCACGCCGCCCTGGTCGCCCGCCAGATGGGCAAGGTCTGCGTCGTGGGCTGCGAGGCGCTCGACATCGACTACAAGACGCGCACCATCAGGGTCGGCGACAAGGTGGTCAACGAGGGCGACTGGCTCTCCATCGACGGCTTCACCGGCGAGGTCATCGTCGGCCGCCTCGAGACGCGCCCCAGCGAGGTGCTGCAGGTGCTCCTCGAGGGCACTCTCAAGCCCGGAGACTCGCAGACCTTCAAGTACTACGACGATCTGATGAAGTGGGCCGACGCGGAGCGGCGGCTGCTGGTGCGCGCCAACGCCGACCAGCCCGACCAGAGCGCCAACGCCATCAAGTTCGGCGCCCAGGGCATCGGCCTCTGCCGCACCGAGCACATGTTCTTCGGCGGCGAGCGCATCACGGCGGTGCGCGAGATGATCCTCGCGGACACCGTCGCCGAGCGCGAGAAGGCGCTCGCCAAGCTGCTGCCGATGCAGCGCGACGACTTCGCGGGGATCTTCCGCGTGATGGGCGAGCGCCCGGTGACGGTGCGCGCCCTCGACCCGCCGCTCCATGAGTTCATGCCGCACACCGCCGCCGAGCAGCAGCAGGTGGCGGCGGCCATGGGCGTCACGGCGGAGCAGGTCGCGGCCAAGGTCGAGGACCTCAAAGAAGCGAACCCCATGCTCGGCCACCGCGGCTGCCGCCTGGGCATCGCCTATCCTGAGATCACGGCCATGCAGGCGCGCGCCATCCTCGAGGCCGCCTGCCTTGTCAAGAAGGAGGGCGTGGACGTCCGCCCCGAGATCATGATCCCGCTGGTCGGCGTCAAGAAGGAGCTCGAGGACCAGGCGGTGGTCGTGCGCCGCGTGGCCGCGGAGGTGTTCGCCGAGCAGGGCGTGACCGTCGACTACCTGGTCGGCACGATGATCGAGATCCCGCGCGCGGCGCTCACCGCCGGCCAGATCGCCGAAGTCGCCGAGTTCTTCAGCTTCGGCACCAACGACCTCACGCAGATGACCTTCGGCGTGAGCCGCGACGACGCCGGCAAGTTCCTCCCGCTCTACGTCTCCGAGGAGAAGGAGATCTGGCCGGCCGACCCGTTCGCGACCCTCGACCAGGAGGGCGTCGGACAGCTCGTGGAGCTGGGCATCGAGCGGGGTCGCGCCACGCGGCCCGACCTCAAGATCGGCATCTGCGGGGAGCACGGCGGCGACCCCGAGAGCGTCAAGTTCTGCCATCGCGCCGGGATGGACTACGTGAGCTGCTCGCCGTTCCGCATCCCTGTGGCGCGGCTCGCCGCGGCGCAGGCGGCCATCGAAGAGCGCAGCGAGCTCACCCTCGAGAAGTAGGCGAGGGCGCCGCGTGGCCAGGCTGGGCGGCGAGATCGCGGCGACGCTGGCGGACGGGCGTGAGCTGCGCGTGCGGGACGCACGCGCACGGGACGCCCGTCCGCTGGCCCGCCTGCTCGACGCCGTGGCCGCCGAGCCGACCGTCACGCTGCTCATGATGCCCGGCCAGCTCGGCGCCGGCGTCTGGCGGCGGCGCATCGGCGACGCCGTCGCCGACCCGCGCTGCCTGCAGCTCTCCGCAGAGCTGGACGGAGAGCTGGTCGGTAACCTCGGTCTGCGCCCCGACCCGCACCCGTGCTCGGGGCACGTCGCCGTGGTCGGCATGTCCGTCGGCGCGCGCTGGCGCGGCCTCGGGGTGGGCGGCGCGCTCCTCGAGGCCTCCGTCACGTGGGCCGGCGCGCACGCCGTGAGCAAGCTGGCGCTCGGGGTCTTCCCCGAGAACCGGCGCGCCGTCAGCTTCTACGAACGGCACGGGTTCGTGCGCGAGGGGCTGCGCCGCGCGCAGTACGTCCGCGCCGGGCGGTATCATGACGAGGTGCTCATGGCGCGCTTCCTCACACCCGTCACTCTCACGCCCGTCTCCTGAGGCGATGGACCGTACTCGCCTCCTCACCGGCCTCGCCACGGTGGCCGCCGTCGTGCTGGCCGCAGTGCCGGCGGTCGTGGTGTTCGGCCTCGGGTGGCTCACCCTCGGGCACCCCACTGTGCCCTCCGGCGGCGCGGCGCCGCCCGACACCACCTCACCTGAGCAGTGGGTGCTGTTCGCGCTGTTCTACCTCGCCTGGATGTTCGGGCTCATGGTGCTGCTCATCTGGACCTACGACCGTCTCGGGCGCTACTGGCACAGCTGGGACAGGGCGCCGCGCCGCGAGAAGAAGCGGCGGCGCCGGCTCGGCGCCGGCCTGAGCTACCTGGCGGGGCAGGAGAAGGCGCGAGGCGCGGGCAAGAAGGGCGGCCCCTGAGGTGCCGCTCATCGCCCGCGCCAGCATCGACCAGGTGCAGGCCGCCGCCGACATCGTCGAGATCGTCGGCCAGTACACCGAGCTGCGCAAGGCCGGCGCCAACTACAGCGGCCGCTGCCCGTTCCACGAGGAGCGCACGCCGTCCTTCTCGGTCAATCCCGCGGAGAAGCTGTACTACTGCTTCGGCTGCGGCGCCGGCGGCAACCTCTTCGGCTTCGTGCAGGCCAAGGAGAACCTCGACTTCGCGGCCGCCGTCGAGTCTCTGGCCGACAGGTACGGCATCCAGCTCGAGTACGAGGAGTCGAGCGCTCGCGGCGATGCGGAGCGTCACCGCCGCGAGCGCCTGCGCGCCCTTCTGGAACAGGCGACGGCCTACTACGAGCGCGTGCTGCACGACGCGGGGGCGGCTGCGCCCGCCCGCGAGTACCTCAAGCAGCGCGGCCTCGGCGGCGACGTCTGCCGCCAGTTCCGCCTGGGCTTCAGCCTCGCGGGCTGGGACAAGCTACGCGAGGCGGCGCGCGCCAGGAAGTTCAGCGACCAGGACCTGCTGGACGCCGGCCTGGTCGTGCCCGGCAAGAGCGGGCGGCCCTACGACCGCTTTCGCGGGCGCATCATGTTCCCGCTCGCCGACGACCGCGGGCGCACGCTGGGCTTCGGCGCGCGCACCATGGGCGACGAGAAGCCCAAGTACCTCAACTCGCCCGAGACGCCCCTGTACCACAAGAGCGAGGCGGTCTTCGGCCTGCACGCCGCCAAGGCGGTGGCCGGGCGCGAGGACCGCGTCTACGTCGTGGAGGGCTACACCGACGTCCTTGCCCTGGTGCAGGTCGGCGTGCCCAACGTGGTCGCCAGCATGGGCACGGCGCTCACCGAGCAGCAGCTCACGCGTCTCGCGCGCGTGACGAGGAACCTGTACCTGTGCTTCGACGCCGACGCCGCCGGCCTCGGCGCCATGAGCCGCGCCCTCACGCTGGGCCGCAAGATGGGCCTCAGCCTGCACGTGGTCCGCGTCCCCGACGGCCTCGACCCGGCCGACTACGTGCTCTCAGGCGCCGGCGGCGAGGGTTTTCGCCGGCTTGCCGCCGCCGCGCAGACGTTGCTACAATTCCACGTTCGCGTGGCGCTCGCGACTCACGACCTCGACAGGCCCGACGGAAGGGCAGGCGCGTTTGCGCAACTCAAGGGGGTCCTCTCGGAGGCGGCGACGCCGATCGAACGCGACGAGGAGCTGCGGTACGTCGCAGGCAAGCTGCAGCTCTCGACCGAGAGCGTGCGCTACCTGCTCGCGGGGAGCGGACGCTCGCCCGAGCGCGGAGACGCCGCCGGGGAGGGCCGCCGGGCGCCGCAAGGCGGCGGTGCGGCGGCCGCCGTCGGCGGCGCCCACGAGCTCGAAGTGCGCTTTCTCGCCGGCTGCCTGGCGCAGCCCCAGGAGGGGCTCGCCGTGCTGGCCGGCCTCGACGAGGGCTACTTCGCCACCGCCGAGACGCGCGCCGCGTTACGCGCCGTGAAGGCGCGCCTGGCGCGCGAAGCAGCGGGGGATACCCTGCAGACCGCGGCGCAAGCCGCGGACGACGACGACGGCGAAGCTCTAGCGGAGGTCGTCGTCAGGGCCGGCCGGGAGAGGTTCACGGCGACCGTCGTCGATGAGCTCTTCCTGCGGCTGCAGGAGGCTCACGTGAGCCGCCGCATCGCGAGGCTCAAGGTCATGGCGAAGACCGTCGAGAGCGGGAAGCAGGGCGAGGAGCTGATACGGCTGCAGGCGGTGCGCCGCGCGCTGCGCGAGGCGCTCCGCGCGATCCCGGTGGACGAGGAGCCCGACCAAGGCTAGGGGACGACGCACTTGACCGATTTCGCAGAAGACCGCGGCAGACCGACGGAGTCCGCCGAGCTCGCCATCGACGAGGTGCGCGCGCTCGTGGAAGAAGGTCGCGAGCAGGGCTACCTGGCCGGCGACCACATCGCCGACGCCCTGCAGGACGTCGAGCTCACCCTCGACCAGATCGACGGCATCTACAACCTGTTCGCCGATCTCGGCATCGACATCCTCGAGGGCGAGGGCGCCTCCTCCGGCGTGGGCGTCGAGGCGAAGCCCGAAGGAGAGGTCATCCCCAAGCTTGACCTCTCGGTGAAGACGCCCACCAACGACCCGGTGCGCATGTACCTCAGGGAGATCGGCAAGGTGCCGCTGCTCACCGCCGAAGAAGAGGTGTCGCTGGCCAAGCGCATCGAGCGCCGCGACATCGACGCCAAGCGCAAGCTCATCGAGGCCAACCTGCGCCTCGTCGTCTCCATCGCCAAGCGCTACGTCGGCCGCGGCATGTTGTTCCTGGATCTCATCCAGGAAGGCAACCTCGGCCTCATCCGCGCCGTCGAGAAGTTCGACTACCGCAAGGGCTACAAGTTCAGCACCTACGCCACCTGGTGGATCCGCCAGGCGATCACGCGCGCCATCGCCGACCAGGCGCGCACCATCCGCATCCCCGTGCACATGGTGGAGACCATCAACAAGCTCATCCGCGTGCAGCGGCAGCTCCTGCAGGACATCGGCCGCGAGCCCACCCCCGACGAGATCGCCACCGAGATGGGCACCACGCCGCAGAAGGTCCGCGAGATCCTCAAGATCAGCCAGGAGCCGGTGAGCCTCGAGACGCCGATCGGCGAGGAAGAAGACTCGCAGCTCGGCGACTTCATCGAGGATCAGGAGGCCACGATCCCGGTCGAGGCGGTCAGCGAGATCATGCAGAAAGAAGCGCTCGACCTCGTCCTGGGCACGCTCACGCACCGCGAGCGCAAGGTCATCGAGCTGCGCTTCGGCCTCAAGGGCGAACATCCCCGCACCCTCGAGGAGGTCGGCCAGAAGTTCGGCGTCACGCGCGAGCGCATCCGCCAGATCGAGGCCAAGACGCTGGCCAAGCTCAGGGCGTACCGCGACTCACACATGCTGCAGGACTACCTCGATTGAGCGGCGCGGCGAAATCAACGAGCGGGGCGCCGGAGGCACACCGCTCAATGAGCTCCGCGGGTGGCTCAACGAGCGGGGCGCCGGAGACGCGCGTCCTGCTGGTGTTCCCCGGCTCCCTGTACGGCGGCCGCTGGGCCGACGGGCCGCGCGTCAAGCCCGAGCTGGTCGGCCTGTCGTCGGAGCTGCGCCGCGCGGGCTTCGCCGTCGATGTGCTGGACCTCGAGGTGGAGGGCGGCAGCCCCGACGACGACGCGTCTCGCGAGGCCTTCCTCGCGCGCGCCGACGAGCTGCTTGCCGCGCGGCCGGCCGACCTCGTCGTCGTCTCGTGCTGGTCGGCGCTGCAGTACACGGCCGCCGTGGCCGTCGCGGAGCGCGTGCGGCGGCTGCACCCGGCGGCCGTGATCGCCGCCCTCGGCTACCACGTCTCGGTGCGCCCCGACGACTTCAACGACGCGGGCGCCCCGTTCGACTGGCTCATCGTCGGGGAGGCCGAGTCGGCCGTCGTCACGGTGGCCGCCGCGGTCGCGGGCGGCGATCGCGAGAAGGGCGCCTGCCACTCTCTCGAAGGCGGGCCGCTGCCGCTCGACGCCGAACATGCCCCCGACTTCGCCGCCTACCCCTACGCCGGCCGCGACCTGCCGGAGCTCGGCGTCTTCCTCAGCCGCGGCTGTCCGTACAACGCCCCCGCCTGCCTGCTGCGCCCAGGCGGCGGCTGGCACGCGTACCCGCCGCACGTCGCGGTGGCTATCCTCAGCGGTCTCTCCGAGCTGGCGCCGGCCCGCATCGACGTGCTCGACCCGGCGTTCGGGTACGACCCCGTATGGCGTCACGCCGTGCTCGAAGGCCTGGCCTCGGCCGACCGCCGCGACCTGGCGATCACCGTCGCCGGCCGGCCGGCCGACCTCACGCGCGGGGACATCGACAGGCTCTACGAGGCGCGCCTGAGCCTGCGCCTCGACGTGGGCACGCTTTCCCGCGAGCTGCTCTCGCGCACGGGGCAGGCTCCGCAGCCGCTGAGGGCCGTCGAGCACGCCCTCGATCTGCTCACCTACGCCAACGCCAAAGGCCTCGTCACGGTGGCCTCGTTCACCTTCAACCAGCCCGGCGAGACCAGGGCGTCGGCGGCGGAGACCCTCGACGCCCTGCAGGGCTTCGTCGACGCCGCCCCCAACACGTCGGTCTTCCTGCAGGCGCAGTCGTGGGCGTTTCTGCCCGCCGGCGACCCGGCCGCGGACGTCGAGACGCCGGCCGCACGCTTCGGCACGCGTATCGCGCGGCCGCGGTGGTGGAAGGAGCAGGCGCCCGCGGAGGCCGCCGCCAAGGCAGTCGTGGCGAGCCGCGAGCTGGCGGACCTGGCGGCCGGCGACGAAAGCTACTGGCGGCCGCGCTTCGACGAGCTGCACGCGCGCCTCGACGCCAAGCTGACATCCGAGGCGCGGCGCGGCCTGCGCAGCCACGAGGCCGTGGGCTCGGCCGCCGCCGGCGTGCCGCACGGCTGGTGGGTGGAGGCGCGCTGGCACTGAGGCTCAGAGGCGCGCCGACCCTCGTTCGTAGAACGCGTCCTCGGCGCGCAGGTAATCGCGCAGCGCATGCTTGACCACCGTGTCGAGCGGCTCTCCCGGCCACGGCAGCACCCGGCGGTTGACGAACGGGCACTCCTGCCGCGGCGGCCGCTCGGGCCGCAGCAGCAGCTCCGCGAGCACTCTGCCGTTGAGGTAGCTCATGGCCACCCCGTGGCCGATGCAGCCCAGGCTGTAGACGGCGCGCCGGCCCTCACCGACGTACCCCAGGGCCGGCGTCAAGTCCATGGTCACCGAGAAGGGGCCGCCCCACTTGTGGGTGACGCGCAGGCCGCCGAGGTGCGGCCACAGCCAGTGGATGTGCTCCTCGAGGCGCCGCCAGGCGTCTTCGTCGCTGTCGCGGTCCAGGTCGTTGCGGGCCTTGAGTCCCACGGGCCCGCCGCCCATCACGATCCGCCGGTCCGGCGTGAGCCGGTAGTAGTGGATGAGGTTGCGCGCGTCCTCGAGGCCCTGGCGACCCTCCCAGCCGATCGCCGCGAGCTGCTCGTCGCTCAGCGGCTCGGTGGCGATCATGTACGTGAAGGCCGGCGCCTGCTTGCGCGCCAGGTCGGGGAACAGGTGCGAGTAGGCGTTTGTGGCGAACACCAGTCGCCCGGCGGTCACCGAGCCTCCGGGCGTCAGCAGCCGGAAGCCATCGGCGGGGGCGCCGAACGCCGCCGTAGAGGCCACAGCCAATACCGGCGTGTTCTCGTAGACGCGGGCGCCGAGCCGCAGGGCCAGGCGCTTCTCCTCGCGCACGAGCTTGGGGCCTATCCCGTTAGGTCTGCACGCACGGATGCGCCCGTGGACACGTCGCGGATGCGGCCCCTCCCCGGCTCCCACGTAGCTTGGCTACGAGGGAACCGTCTCGTGACCGCCTCGCTCGGTCCACGAACGCCCCGCACGCACATCTCTAACGGGATAGGCTCTTGGCCGGGTCGATCAGCAGCAGGCGCGGTTCCCAGAGCGCCCCGAGGTAGCGCGGCGACGAGACCATGGCCTGCGTCTCGTCGGCGTCGATCCAGGTGATGCCGTCGAAGCCCAGCGACTGCACGAGCGCGACCTGCCCCTGCAGGCGCTTCACGTAGCCCAAGGTGGTCGCAACGCGCAGGAATCCCGGGCGGATCTTGTCGCAGTCGAGCCGCTCGTCGTCGATGAAACGCTCCAGCTCATCGACGCAGCGCTCCATGTAGGCGTGCGCGCGGGCGAGGAACTTCTTGCCGCGCACGAGCGCGGTCGTGCCGATCCCCAGGCCGACCACAGTCATCGCAAAAGAGCCGTTGCGGCCGCTGGCCCCGTAGGCAGCCGTCTTGGCCTCCAGGACGGCGACGCTCGCCGAGGGCTCCGCGCGGCGCAGCTCACAGGCGGTGGCGAAACCGGTGAGGCCGCCGCCGATGACCGCCACATCGACGTCCAGGTCGCCGCTCAAGGGGGCTTCCGGCTCAGCCGGGCCGCCCTGGTCCAGCCACAGCGACAGCGGGGAATCCGGCAGAACGTCCATGAGCGCGCCTCCTTGACGTCGAGGGCACAGGCCGATGCCCAGCCCGAGTGGGTCGTGTGACGCACTAGCCGACCGGGCGCTCATCGCCAGCGTTGGCCTTCCGGCAGCCACGGCGTATTTGTCCGAGGGCGTGCCCTGGCCTATACTCTTGCCTCCGGAGCGGTCCTCGGTAGCTCAATCGGTAGAGCATTCGGCTGTTAACCGAAGGGTTGTAGGTTCGAGTCCTACCCGAGGAGCCAGCCTATTGCGGGGCGCCGCGGCCGAAGGGCCACGGCGCCCCTGCCGCGTTGGGGCACGGCTCACGATCGCTTCACAGGCTTCTTCTTGCGTCAGCCGGGTACACACTCTGAACTGGACAACTGCGGCCGCGGCAGAGCGGCCATGAAGCGAGGAGGGACCATGGCAGACACCCTTGAGGGCGCCGAGACGGCAGCCCGCGCGGACGCGGCGGAGAACGGTCTCACGCGCCTGGCGGAGCGCCTCGGCGCCAATGCCGCGGCGAGCGCGGTGTTCGGCGCGCCGGTGGAGCGCGACGGCGTGACGGTGATCCCGGTGGCGCGCGTGCGCTGGGGGTTCGGCGGCGGTGGCGGTGGCGGTCGCAAAGACAAGGCTCAGGACGGGTGGGGCGGCGGCGGCGGCGTGCAGGCGGCGCCCCTCGGTTTCATCGAGATCAAGGACGGCGGGGCGCAGTACCGGCGCGTGCACGATCCCCTGCGCCTGGCGATAGCCGCTCTTCTCCTGCCGCTCTCGTTCGCGGTCGCGGCGATCTTGATGATGGTCACGCTGACGTTTGTCGCGCGCTCGCTGCGCGGCCTCTTCAACTTCCCGCGGCTGCCCTGGCCGTTCCGCCGGCGTCGCGCCTGACGCGGGCGCGCCGGCTGCGGCCGGCGCCCGCCGGGCACGCGAAAGGGCGGGGCCGCTCCCTTTCGGCCCCGCCCGCCGCAGGCTCCTTCTCGGGCGCCGGCCGCGCCTCGCGGCCGCCGGCGCCCGTCTCCGCCTCAGTCGAACGAGTACACCTCTTCGAGCTCACCGTCGTCGAGTCCCTTGAGCTCCACTGAGTCCGGCACGCGGATCGAGCCGAACGCATAGGCGGCGACCACCGCGACGCGCGCGGCAGTCGTCGAAGAGAGCAGGTACGGAGCAGCCGGACGTCGGGGCTCCAGATAGCCGCTCGTCGGTTTCACTGGTATCCCGTGTTTCACCGATTGGTGAAAGAGGATGTTCTAGTGAAAGAACAAGAAGTCACGCAACTGGCGGTCTCCGCCTTGAAGAAGTGCCTGGGCGGCGTTCCGGAAGCGCGTGTCGAGAACGCCCGGTACGACGTTCGTGTATCCTGGGACCTCACCATCGACATGGTCGCGAGAGTCCGCCTGCGGGGAGAACGCCGCACCCTGATCGCGGAAGTCAAAGCCAGCGGGCAGCCACGCCGCGCGAGGGAGGCGATCCGGCAGCTGCGGAGGATCCTCGCGCACACCCGGTACGCTGACGCCTGTGCGCTGTTCATAGCGCCCTCCGTCTCGGAGAGCACGGCCAGGATGTGCCTGGAAGCGGGCGTCGGCTACCTCGACCGTATCTTCTTCGGCGCCGCTGAGCGCTTCGGGTTTCGCGTGGTTTCGCCGATCCAGCTCTATCTCGATCTGCGCGCGATGGCCGGTCGCGCCGACGAAGCGGCCGATGAGCTGCTGCACAGAGAGATCCGACCAGGATGGTGAGGGCAAGAGAAGTGCGCTTCTCCTGAGCACTTCGGGCCCGAGTGTGTCGCCGACTTCGAAGAAGCGCTTGGCGAAGAAGCCGAGCGCCTGCGACGGGATGTCTTCGAGCGGGTCGCCGCTCTGCTTGCGGCGACGTGACCATCCCCTTCCCTCCGGTCGCGCGTTCAGCCTCCGGATCGACGGCCGCGAGAAGGCGGAGATGGCGCGCCGCACGCGCCGCGGCCGCCGCACCCGCCGGGGCCGCCGCGCCGGGGTCGTGGGAGCCGCCGCGGCCGCCCGCGCGGCCGCCGGCGCGCCCGCCGGGAGCGCCGCCGGCTGCGTGCCCCCACCGGGCGCGCCATTCGTGGCTCACCGGCGCCTGAGCGACGGGGATGGTCATGTGCGGCGATCCGGGCCGGCGGCTCACCAGCGCCGGGGCGCCCGTAGTTCACACTCGCGGCTGTTCCGCCGGCGGTACGGCAGGCCGCGGCCGGCGCCCGTCGAACGCGCGAAAGGGCGGGGCCGCTCCCTTCCGCCCCCGCCCTTTCGCGGATCTTCGTTCAGTCCAGGATCAGGCGCTGCGGGTCGACATCGTCGCGCAGGATGCGCAGCTCCTCGGCCTGCGGCGGCTCGGCCACCGTGGCCCGCGAGACGTCCAGCGCGAAGCCCGTGTTCTCCTGGATGTGCTCCGCGGTGACGCCCTCGAAGCGCTCGGCGAGGTACATCTCGTGGGTGGTCTCGTCGAACTTGAGCACGCAGAGGTTGGTGACCACGGCGATGGGGCCGCCGCGCCGGTAGCCGGCGCGCTTGCGTGAGTCGCCGCCGCTGAGCCAGCCCGGCGTGGTCAGGTAGTCGAGCTTCTCGACGAACTTCTGCACGCCGTGCTGCATGAACACGATGTAGCCGCTGGCCAGCGAGCCGGCGTCGCAGGCGCCGCCGCTGCCGCTGAAGCGCACCTTCGGCGCGTGATAGTCGCCGATCACCGTCGAGTTCATGTTGCCGTACTTGTCGATCTGCGCGGCGCCCAGGAAGGCGATCGTGTGCAGGCGCCGATTGGCCACGTAGCTGAACGCTTCTACAAGGCCGGCGTTGAGGTTGGCGAAGGCCATCACCCGCGGGTCGGCGACGGCCATCGGCAGCTCCTCGAGGGTCGGCCCGATGCCGCCGGTCTCGAAGAAGATGTGGGCGCGGGGGGCGTGGATGCGCTTGGCCACCGTGGCGGCCAGCATCGCCACGCCGGTGCCGGCGAACAGCACGTCGCCGTCGTTGATGAAGCGGCCGGCGGCGATGGCCATCATCTCGCGCGGCGAGTAGGCGGGGGCCGGCGAGGTCGTGGCGGCCGTCGTGTCCGGCGCCGCCGTCTGTGCGTCACTCATCTCACTCACCTCCGGTCCAGGCCCGGCGCGTAGCCGGCCACGGTGTTGGCCCTGATGCGCGCGAGCTGCGCGCCGCCGACCTTGTCGAGGTAGGCGTCCCAGCTCTCGACGCCGTACACCCACTCGTCGAGGTAGGCGGCCCAGCTCTCATCGTCCCTGGCGATCGCCTTGTAGTGATTGAGGTGGGCGGGGTCGTAGTCGTAGAAGTACGGGCAGGCGGTGGGGTGCGCGCCGTACGGCGCCAGGACCACCGCATCCACGAGGAAGGGCGGCAGGGCGTTCTGCTCGGGATGGAGGCGCAGGTAGCTCTCGGGGACGATCTCCTCGCAGGTGACGATGACCGCCGACGCGGCCTTGCACTGCTCCAGGTCGGCGAAGCTGAGGCCCCTGATGCGCACCGTGCCGTCGGTGCTCACCTGTTGGGCGTGGATGATCGCCACGTCGGGGGTGAGGGCGGGGAGGAGGACGACCTCGTCGTCCTCGTTCCCGAAGGGGTCGTCGATGACGATGACCTTCTTCGAAGGCACGCCGTCGGCGCCGCGCAGCTCGGGCGGAAAGCCCTCTTGCGCGATCACGTCGGTGCCGAGGCCGGACTTGCTGGGGATGAAGGGCACGGCAAGCGCCCCAGCGAGGAAACGCAGGCTCATCATGTTGTTGGTGTAGTCCTCGACCAGAAGCTCGCCGCGCTCGACCGCCTTGCGGAAGCGGATGCAGGTGGGCGCGAAGCGGCCGCTGCCGGCGTAGGCGATGTCGAGGCGGCGCACACAGCCCGCGCCGACCAGCACGTCCAGCGCCTGGCCGTTGGAGTGCGCCACGAGGTGCAGGTCCTTGATGCGGCGCCGGGCGATCTCGTAGGCCGCCGCCATCGGGTTGCGGGTGATGGTGAAGCCGCCGACGGCGATCTGGCAGCCGTCGGGGACGAAGCGCTCGACTGCCTCCCCGACGGTCATCAGCTTGCCGTCCAGGCCGTTGTGTTCGGCCATCTGCTGTCCCTCCTCGAGTCGGTGAGGGGCTCCTTAACGCGAAAACCCCAGCGAGCACGGTGCGTCTCCGCTGGGGAGCATGGCCTGACTGAGGGGCCGGTGGGAACGCCGCCGGCCCGGGCCATGCGGCAGCGGCTTCATGATACACGGCGGCGGCGGCGATGCAACAGCACCGCCGCCCGCGCCGCGGCGCCCGCCCCGGCGGGCGCAGGCCGCGGCCGGCCGTGTAAGATGAGGGCGAGCGTCGCCGCCAGCGAGGCGGCCGGCGTCGCGACAGGCGGAAACGGGGGGAGACATGACGAGCGGCAAGGCGCGGGGCGAGGCGGCGCGCTGGAGCCCTGCGGGGCAGCGCGCCGATCCTGCTCGCGACCTTGGCCTGGTGGCGGTGATCACGCTCGGCAATGCCTTGGGCGGCAAGGACTTCTACACCTTCGGCCACGCCGCCCGCGTGGCCGCCTACACCTGGCTGCTGGCGCGTGCCCTCGGCTGGCCCGACGATAAGGTGCTGCGCGCCGAGCAGGCGGCCTACGTACACGACATCGGCAAGCTCGCCGTCAGCGACCGCGTGCTGCGTAAGGTCGGCCCCCTCAACGACGCCGAGTGGGCGCAGATGCGTGAGCACACGGTGGTCAGCGCCAACGTCCTCAGCACCCTGCTCGGCGAGGAGATCGCCGGCGGGGCGCGTCACCATCACGAGCGTTTCGACGGCAGCGGCTACCCCGACGGCCTGGCCGGCGAGGCGATCCCCGAGATCGCCCGCGCCATCTGCCTGGCCGACTCCTACGACGCCATGTCGCACACGCGGCCGTATCGCCGCGCGCTGAGCTACGAGGAAGCGTCGGCCGAGGTGCGCCACTGCGCGGGCGCCCAGTTCGACCCCGTGATGGCGGCGGCGGTCGCAGACGTGCTGGTCGCGCTCCGTCGGCGCAAGCGCCGCGCCGAGACGCTGGCCGCCGGGGCGGCGGCGGCGATCGACCCGGAGGTACACGCGCGCCTGCGCACGCCGCAGGACATGGAGCGGCGCGAGTACGCCGAGACCATGGGCAGGCTGCACGAGATACGCAGGTCCGACGCCGGCTGCATCACCCTGGTCACCGCCGACTGGTGGGACGGCGGTCTGCACGTCGTCATGGACTGCGACGCCGACCCCGGCCACGCCGACCCCATCGGCACTCCCATCCGGCAGCTCGACGAACCGGAGCTTCTGCGCCGCGGCGAGACCGTCACCACGCTTTCGCTGCACGCCTACGGGTCGCTGGCTCAGCCGGTCGGCTGGGCGCTGCTCCGCGACCGCGCCGGCGCCGCGGCCGGCGTGGTCGGCTGCTGGCTTACGCTCGAAGACGACCCCGCCGCCGACTCCACCGGCCTGCTGGGCACGGCCAACGAGGTCCAGGACGCGTTCGGTGACCTGATCCTGCGCGCCGCCCGCGGCGGCGCGACCAGCGACCTCGAGGCGATCACCGACGACCTCACGGCGCTCTACAACCACCGCTACTTCCAGGACCGCCTCGGCGCCGAAGTCGCGCGCGCCCTCGGCGGCGGCTTGAGCGTGGCCCTGCTGCTGGCCGACGTCGATGAGTTCCGGAGCTACAACGAGACGCACGGCTGGGGGGCCGGCGACGAGGCCCTGCGCAGTATCGGCGGCGCTCTCGAGGCGGTGATCGGCGCCGGCAACGCCGCCTGTCGCTACAGCGAGGACCTGTTCGCCGGCATCCTGTGCGGCGCCGACGCGGCGGCGGTGGCCGAGGTCGGCGAGCGCTTTCGCGCGGCGGTGACCACGCTCGGCCCTCATCAGGGGCTGGCGGGGCCTCTGACGGTGAGCGTGGGGACGGCGGTCGCGCCGGACGCCGCGAATGCCAAGTGGGACCTTGTGGCGGCGGCGACGCGGTCGCTCACGGCCGCCAAGGCGGCCGGCAAGGACCGCGTCGCCGCCGCCTGACCGCCTGCGTGCACGACCGCGGCGCTCGATGCACGCGGGCGGCGGCGGTGCGACCGTTCCTCCGCCTTCTGAGCCGTCGATCGGTCGGCCGGCGTCCGCCCCGGGCAGGCACGGACCCTGAGCGACCTGGAGGGTCAGCATGGCGGGCTTCAAGGACCAGATCTCGCCGGCGTTGATCGCCGCGCTCGCGGACGAGTTGGTGCGCGCCAGGCCGAAGTTCCCGGCTGTCGCGTTCGCCGCCGCGGCCGGCGAGGGGCTGGAGCGGCTCGAACTGATGGCGCGCGCGCGCCACGTGGCGGCGGTGCTCGGTCGGTTCACGCCGGCCGACTTCGCCGCCGTCACGTCTTCCGCGAAGTAGCGGTGCGCCGCATGTACCCCGGCGCCCATCGCCACGAGGTGCAGGTCAACGGCCGCATGCTCGGCGGCGCCGATGCCGAGCTGGTCGAGCCCTGACCGCCTGCGGCCGGGGCTCTCGCGGGCGCGCCTGTGCTAGCATGCGCGCATGACGAGCGCGCCGACGACCTTCCTCTTCTCGGGCTACGCGCGCCTGCCGCAGGACGTCAGCCATCAGGCGATGTACAAGCGCGTCGGCGTGGTGCTGGAGGCCGACGAGGCCGGCGTGGTCGTCGCCTGCAGCACCACGCTCATGATGGTCGCCGCCGCCGACTTCTTCGAGCGCCTGCTACTCGGGCGCAACGTGCTCGCCGAGCGCCGCGAGATCGAGGCGCTGGTACGCTACCGCTACCGCGGCCACTCCCAGGGCGCGCTCGTCTCGGCGCTCCACAAGATCTTCGAGGCCGTCGACCAGAGCCCGCTGGCGCTCGGCGACGCCGCGGCTCCTCTGCCGAGCACTCAGAACGCCGGCGCCGGCGCCGACACTCTCAGGTAGGCCGCCGGTCTTCGCGGGCGCGGGGGGCTCCGCCTGCGGCGCTCGCGCCGCCGTTGCCGTATCTGACACCGTTTCTGTCGGGGCTTCCATGTTCTCCGGGTGACGCGTGACGGCCGCGAGGATGCGCGGCGTGGCCCGTGCCGCATGGACGGCCGACCCGAGCGGAATCTCACATCTGTCGGCTCGTCGGTCCGTTCCGCGATACGTTGACAGTCGTATGAACTGCCACTACGCTGCTTGGTACTGGCATCGTGCACGTCTTCTGCAGAAGGGGCTGTGGGGATGGAATGCTGTCGGGTGCGGTTCGCGCGCGTGCTCCCGGAATGCGACGGGGGTCGGTCGCACATGGGGCGTCAGGTGTCAGCGATCAGCGACATCCGCAGCCCGGACCTCCGGCGCCATTCTCGTTCGTTGCGTCTCAGCCGCGCGCGTCGTCCGGGATCGCTCTCGCCGACCGGACCCCGCGCCTTGAGGCGAACGCCGACGAGTGCGGCAGGCGGGCGGGGCGAGGAGAGGATCCCGCACGGGCGTTCGATCAAGGGGGCACCATGAAACGCTTATCGGTCGTCGTCGTTTCTCTCTGCGCGCTGCTCGTGTTCGCGGGGCTCCTCCCGTTGGCGGCAAGGGCAGTCATCTCGCACCGCCACCTCCCGAGTGACATCCCGAGCTCATCTGCCGGGCCATCGACCCTCGGCTCCTCCCCCCAAAGCATCGCGGTCGGTGCAGACGGACACGTCCACGTCACCTATGTGGCCGGCGCACGCGGCACGATCACGGGTACGACGTCGCAGACGATCGAACACGGGGCGGACGCGACCGAAGTGACGGCTGTGCCGGACACCGGTCAGCACTTCGTCGGCTGGAGCGACGGCGTGACCAGCGCGGCGAGGACGGACAAGGCGGTGACGGCCGATCTTGGCGTCACCGCCGGCTTCGCGCCGGACGCCCCGTCCGACACGTCTCCGCCGAGCATCGTGCTCAGCCCGACGCTCTACGACGGCGTGACGTACGGCGTGAGCCCGCTCGGCCAGCCGCTCGTCTTCTCCGTCATCGACGAGGGCGGCGGCTCGGGCGCCTTCACCGGCGGGAGCGCTTTGGTGGTGGCGCCCGGCGAGCCGACCCCGGTGCCCATCCCGCTCACCTGGACGGACAATGCGGATGGCGCCAGGACCGCTTCAGGTACGTTGCCGACCACAGTCGTGGGCGCCTACACACTCACCCTCAGCGCGACCTTCGCCACCGATGTTTTCACGATCACCAAGCTGGCGGGGCCGGGCGGCACGATCAGCGGCCCCGACACCGTCGCCTACGGCGGCGCCGCCACCTACGCCATCAGCGGGGACGGGTACCACTACATCGCCGACGTGCTCGTCGATGGCCTCTCCGTGGGCGCCGTGACCAGCTACACCTTCAGCAACGTCACGGCGGACCACACGATCAGCGCGAGCTTCGCCTGGCCCGACCTCGTTTTCACGATCACCAAGCTGGCGGGGGTGGGCGGCACGATCAGCGGCCCCGACACCGTCGCCTCCGGCGCCGCCGCCGCGTACGCCATCACCCCGGACGCCAACTACCACGTCACCGAGGTGCGGGTCGACGGCCTCTCCGTGGGCGCCGTGACCAGCTACACCTTCAGCAACGTCACGGCGGACCACACCATCAGCGCGTGGTTCGCAAGGGACGCTTTCACGATCACCAAGCTGGCGGGGCCGGGCGGCACGATCAGCGGCCCCGACACCGTCGCCTCCGGCGGCGCCGCCGCGTACAGCATCACCCCGGGCGCCAGCTACTACATCGCCGACGTGCTCGTCGATGGCCTCTCCGTGGGCGCCGTGAGCACCTATACCTTCAGCAACGTCACGGCGGACCACACGATCAGCGCGAGCTTCGCCACCAGCGCCTTCAGAATCACCAAGCTGGCGGGGCCGGGCGGCACGATCAGCGGCCCCGACACCGTCGCCTACGGCGGCGCCGCCACCTACGCCATCAGCGGGGACGGGTACCACTACATCGCCGACGTGCTCGTCGATGGCC